>WPCH01307784.1_pt1 | contig 90442 bp, 90 predicted proteins | sample 5399881 | NCBI WGS metagenome assembly WPCH01 (sample SAMN12869468, study PRJNA574797) | sludge metagenome | isolation source: wastewater treatment of pH5 | place: China:Beijing | collected 2019-05-20 | reverse complement strand
AGCAGGAGCTACGGCATACACGTAGCCAAACTGGCCGGCGTCCCGGAGCAGGTGCTGGAGGCCGCGCGGGAGAAACTCTTTGAGCTGGAGGGCAACGCGTCTCAACTGAACCTCCATCTCCGGGAGACAGAACCTGAAGTGGAGGACTTCGCGGCTTCAAAGCAACTTTCCCTGCTGGAGTTCGTTTCAAACCCCGTGCTGGAAAGATTGAAAGCTTTGGATCTCATGGAGCTCACGCCTTCTCAGGCCTTTCGTATTTTGGAGGAACTGAAGCATGATGCAGAACGTTAAAGTAATTGAAATTAACCTGCTGCCTGCGGAGATTTCCGAGAAAATCGCGGCAGGAGAGGTGGTTGACAGACCTCTTTCCATTGTGAAGGAACTTGTAGAGAACTCCGTCGACGCGGGAGCGGACAGTATCGTCGTGGAAATCAAAAACGGAGGCAAGACCTACATCCGGGTAACGGATAACGGGGTAGGAATCCCTTCCTCCCAAGTGGAAAAGGCCTTTCAGCGTCATGCCACCAGCAAGATAAAAAGCGCGGAGGATCTGGACCGAATCGGCACCCTGGGCTTTCGAGGGGAGGCTCTAACCAGTATTTCAGCGGTTTCAAAGGTAGAACTTGTGACCAAAACTGCTGTTGAAAAGACCGGAACCCGTATGACGATAAAAGGGGGCCGCACTTTGGAAGTGGCTCCGGCGGGTTGCCCCGACGGAACTACCATCATCGTTACCGATCTGTTCTACAACACTCCCGCCAGGCTGAAGTTTATGAAAACCGACGGTGCGGAAGGCTCGCTGATCATTGATTTTATATCGAAAATGGCCCTGGCATATCCTCACATCCGTTTTCGCATGATAAGTAACGGTACAGCTCTCTTTGCCACCAGAGGCAATGGCAGCGTTTACAGCAATATACTCACCATTTACAGCAAGCAAACCGGCAGCAGCCTCATTGAGATCGAGGAAAGAGAAGGGGAGTACCGGCTTCAGGCCTATATTTCTCCTCCCGATGTAAACAGGCCCAACAGAAGAGGCCAGGTATACTTTGTCAACGGCAGAAGCGTGACCAATAAAATCCTGGAAACTGCCGTTTCCGCCGCCTACAGAGAGAGGATGGCAGAGGGAAGAAACCCGTTAATCTACCTGTTCTTATGGGTTCCCCCCAACAGGGTTGATGTGAACATCCACCCCAACAAAAAGGAAGTGCGCTTTGATGATAACAATGAGATTGCCCAATTTATCACAGATGCTTTAATAAAGGGGTTGAAATCCCAGGAAGGCTTATCATCGCTGAAAATAAAAGAACCCTTCAGGATCAAAAACCATCAGCGAAACGCCGCCGAAAGGGAAAGCAAAAAAGAAGCGACAGATGAACAAGTTGACATAAAATCGATATTGTCAACCTTACGAAGAGGCGAAGAGAAAATTTACGAAAAGGAAGGGGCGTCGGAGATAGCTCCCGTCCTGGAGGAGTCCGAAAACTACCTGGATAAACCCCTGGAAACTTCTCCTGTTACAACGGAGAGCGCCACTACAAGCCCAACAGATATTGCCGAAAAACCGAACAAGGTTTTTCAATTAGGCGAACTGCGGCCTCTGGGCGCCATCTTCGCCACCTATATTTTAGCCGTAGACGACGAGCATTTCTATCTCATCGACCAACACGCGGCCCACGAACGCGTCTTTTATGAAAAGCTGTTGGCACAATACGACAGAGACGATAAGGAGACCCAGCTGCTTCTCGCTCCGGAGATTTTAGAGACGTCGCCGGCTGCGGCAAACAGCGCCGAGCTCTGGATGGATCCGCTCTTCCGAATGGGATTTGAAATAGAGTCATTCGGTGTAAAAGCCTTTGTCATAAAAGGTATTCCCTACTTCATGGATTTGAGTCAGGCGAGAAACTTTTTAGAGGGCTATATGGGAGAGATGGAAATTACGGGCGCCGTCATCGACCAGACAAAACTGGACAAGATCATTACCAAGTCCTGCAAAAGCGCTATAAAAGCTAATGACAAGCTGGATATGGAAGAAATACGGCAGCTGCTGAAGGATTTATCCCAAGCGGAAAATCCGCTTTCCTGCCCTCATGGAAGGCCTACTTTGCTGATGCTTTCCAGGCAGGATATCGAAAGGCTGTTTAAAAGAGCCTGATAGGTGAATTATAATACTATGAAAAGAAAAATCGCCGTCATAGTGGGACCTACCGCTGTGGGAAAAACAAAATATGCCATTCACGCGGCCCTGAATTTAAACGGGGAGGTGCTGTCCGCGGATTCCATGCAGGTCTATAAATATATGGACATCGGCAGCGCGAAGCCTACTGAGGAAGAACTGGCGCTTGTGAAGCATCATCTGGTGGGAGAAGCGGATCCTTTTGGAGACTGGTCCGCGGCCCTGTATCAGGAGGAGGCGAAACGCCGTATCCATGACATCTTTTCACGGGAGAAGCTGCCTGTAATTTCCGGCGGAACCGGGCTTTATGTAAACTCACTGATCTATGAAATGGATTTTTCCATGGCGGTTGGAAATAGCGCTTTGAGAGAGGAACTGCAACTTTTTGCAGACAGTCTGGGAGGACAGGCCCTTCACGAAAGATTAAAAAAGACGGACCCTGAAGCGGCGGAGCGCATCCATCCCAACAATATAAAAAAGATGATTCGCGCCATCGAGGTGGCGGAATCTACAGGGAAGGGGATTCCTGCCTTTGACAGAGCCTTTCAACAGGTAAAGGGCTACGATTGCGTCATGGTTGGCCTCAGCAGAAACCGGGAAGAGTTGTACAGGCGAATTGAGCAAAGAGTCGATGAAATGCTTGCGTCGGGGCTGGTGGATGAAGTAAAGGAGCTTATGGCAATGGGGCTCACGGAAGACCATAACTCCATGAAAGGCATTGGTTACAAAGAGATTATGGGATTTCTCAGGGGTGAATACAGCCTGGAGGAGGCTGCAGCACAGATAAAACAAGGAACGAGAAACTACGCAAAGCGCCAGATGACCTGGTTCCGGCGTTACGATACTATTCGATGGTTCGAGTTGTCAGAAACCGTTCCCTTTGAGGAAAGCGCCGGGGAAATTACCGAATATATACGAGCCCAACTACAGGCGTGATGTAATACCGCATTTTAATTGGCCCCGCAGGCCCCTTGTAGCAAATACAGTTTAGAGGACCCTCCTGACCGGGGAACTGTCGGCAAAGCCGACTGAGAAGGTGAATGCTATGGCAGAAAAAAAGAAAGTTATCTTGCATAATCAGAGTCGAAAGCCTGACAACGTCCTGCGTAAGGAGTTGGAGATCAAGGGGCAGAGCGAAGCTCTGGAAAAGGAACTGCCTCGTTTCATGAACGGGTTTTTCGCCTATCTCCGCGGCAATGTGCTGCCAATGACCCGACTTGCTTATTTGAGAGACATCCGTCTTTTCTGCGACTATTTAATCAGCGAGACGGATCTGACTGACGCGGAAGCTCCGAAGGATTTGAGAGAGACGGACTTCGACAAAATTCAAGGTATAGATGTCAATATGTTTCTTGACTATTGCAGGAGCTACGAGATAGAAAGGGAGAAAAACAGGCATGTATACCAAAATGATCATAGAGCCCTCTCCCGCAAGAAATCCTCTCTTTCCGTACTTTTTAAGCATTTGTATCGGGAAGGCTATGTGAGCCGCAACATTACCGATTCTTTTAACCCGATCAAAGTTCCCAAGCCGGGAGAACGGGAGATAAAATCTCTTCAGGACGATGAGGTAATGAAGATGCTGGACGCGGTGGTTACTGGAGAGAATCTAACAAAAAAGGAACATGCATATTGGAAAAAAACCAGGTACAGGGATAAGGCCGTTTTATTGCTGTTCCTGACCTATGGGCTTCGGATATCGGAGCTGCAGCAGCTTAACATTTCCTCCTTCAACTTCAACAGAGAGGAATTTCTGATCTATCGCAAGCGAGGGAAAGAGTCCATTATGCCACTGAATAAAACAGCGCGAAAAGCGGTGTTGGAATACATAGAGCTGGAAAGAGCCCAAGATGACGCAATAGATCCGGAACACAGGGACGCTCTTTTCCTGTCCCTCCAAAAGAAACGAATGACGGAGCGTCAGATTCGGGAGATGGTGAAGAAATACACCTCCATCGGCCTGGAGACCTCCAGATCCGCCGGCTACAGCCCTCATAAGCTGAGAGCTACGGCGGCCACGTCCCTCATTGGGCGGGGAAATTCCATCTATGATGTGCAGGCTCTCTTAGATCACGATAACGTAACCACCACCCAGTTATATGCGGATCGTCAAAGAAATACCCGAAGGGATCTGCTAAAGAACTTTGAATGGGGTGAAGATATGTTGGATGAGAGCAAGGAAAGGGAATAAATCAATTATGACAAACAATACAGAACGGCTGCTTACAGAATTGATGGGCATCAGTCAGAAGGTGCTGGACCAGGTGTTTGAAGCTGAGAGACAGGTTGTTGGAACTTTTGCCGCATTGGACGATATTATGGCGTACAACCAGTACAAGGTGCTGGATACATTTCAAAAATGCAGGATAACGGATATGCATTTTGGCTGGAATACAGGCTACGGTTACAACGATCCCGGAAGAGAGGCCCTTGAGGAGGTCTATGCAATGCTTTTCGGCGCCGACGCTGCCTTAGTGCGGCCCACCATAGTCAACGGAACCCATGCGTTAACTTTAATGTTAACCGGCGTATTAAGACCGGGAGACGAGTTAATATACTGCACAGGAAGCCCCTATGACACCCTCTGGGAGGTAATCGGCCTGCGAGGGGAGGGGAAAGGGTCTTTGAAGGATTTCGGCGTAAGCTACAAACAAGTAGAACTGAAATCAGACGGCTCCATCGATCTGGAGGCGTTAGACGAAGCAATTTCTCCCAAAACCAGAGCTGTTGCCGTTCAAAGAGCTACCGGCTACGGATGGCGAAAAGCCATTACGATTGACGAAATTGAACAGTGGGCAGACTATGTAAAAAAGATCGATCCGAACATCATCTGTCTTGTAGACAATTGCTATGGCGAGTTTCTGGATACAAAGGAGCCGACGGAGGTGGGAGCTGACGTCATGGCAGGTTCTCTGATAAAAAATCCGGGAGGGGGCCTGGCTCTTACGGGAGGCTATGTAGTAGGCCGGGAGGATCTGATAGAACGTATTTCCTATCGCATGACCTCTCCTGGAATAGGCGGGGAGTGCGGTCTTACCTTTGGTCAATCCCGGACCATGTTCCAGGGGCTTTTCATTGCTCCCAAAACAGTGAACGGCGCCGTAAAAGGGGCTATTCTCTGTGCCAAAGCATTCGAGAATTTAGGGTATGAGGTCTGTCCCGGAGCGGAAGAGCAAAGGAGCGACATCATAGAAGCCGTCAAGCTGGGCAGTGCGGAGGCTGTTATCGCCTTTTGCCAGGGCATTCAGGCTGCCGCTCCTGTGGACTCTCACGTGACGCCTCTTCCCTGGGATATGCCCGGCTATGAGGATCCGGTGATCATGGCTGCCGGAGCCTTTGTACAGGGTTCTTCCATTGAGCTTTCCGCCGACGCTCCCATCAGGGAGCCCTATATCGTGTATTTCCAAGGCGGTTTGACTTATGAACACTCAAAATTCGGAGTTCTGAAGGCCATGCAGACTATGGAGGAAAAAGGAGTATTATGAGGACGTTTCTCTCTGTATTTAAATTGTTGCTTTTAACAGGTATTGTGGTCGGCCTGCCTATTTATGCCTATCTCGAATATCCGGAGTTTCTTAATCAGTTTCGTACAATGGACGGTGTGAATGCTTTTCTGGACCAGTATCAGACAGCCAGTATCTTCGTCTATCTGGGGCTTCAGGTCATTCAGATTGTCATTTCCGTCATACCGGGGCAGTTTATCCAATTTGCGGGGGGCTACGCCTATGGCTTCTGGCTGGGCTATATTCTATCCATCATCGGTATAGCCGCGGGAACCTCCATTGCCTTCGGACTGGCCAGAGTACTGGGCAGGGACGGAGTGAACCTCTTCTTCGGGCAAAAAAAGATTACGAAGGTCGTAAATCAATTGAACAGCAGGAAAGCCTTCGCCATCCTCTTTGTTCTCTTTGCAATACCCGGCCTGCCAAAGGATATTGTTACCTATGCCGCAGGGATATCCCAATTTGGTTACAAGTCCTTTCTCCTGTTGTCGCTGGTGGCGAGAACACCGGCCCTTATGGGGACAATGGCCATGGGAAGCATGTTAAACAGAGGCAGCTATTTCGGCCTTATCGTCCTGGTGATAGCAGCCCTGATTTTATGCATCTTTCTGCTGATCAAACGCCATGATCTCACATCCTATGTGGACAGGATGTATTGCAGGTTTATGGGGTTGTAATCCGGCGAACGAATGTTTCACGATCCGTCTATCCCTTCCGGGATTTGAACCCAAACAAACCGCAGCTTCAATCCGAATTTATGTCTATTCTATAGTCGTTTCTATAGTCGTAATGTAGACAGGATTATCTCCTCAGATCTCATACTTGGTTATATGTAGACGAGATTACTCCCCAGTTTTCAGCCTTGCTTATCATAGGAGTCAAAAATAAACAAGACTCGCCTTTGCTTCCGGATCGTTGTTTATCCCGCGGGGTGAAAATAAACAAGAAACCCTTCAAAACCCAAATAGTTGTCTATATTAGAAGGCGAGGATGGACAACCTTGAATTTGAGACAGTAAAAAATGTCGACATTGAGGGCAGACAGAATGCAGAGAAAATTCGAGATCCGTTAACGATATTATTTACAAAATGTGAGCGGGATTCAGGCTATAGCCATACTTTTATGGATGATGAGAAAGAAAGCCATGCCCGTGCATTTGCCCAGAATTTCAAAGCCTGATCGGCAATTCGAAAAATATATTTACTACAGGATATCAATGGTTTATTTTATTGCATCCGGATTTTAACTTTTCGAGGAAAAAAGAACAAATGTTCAAATTATGCTTTACAAAGAACGTACATTCTGGTATAGTCTTTTTAAGAACGAATGTTTGCGAAGGGAATTACAGAGGTGCCGTGATGAAAAAAAGATATAGAATTAGATCTAAATTCCGCTTTTGTTTGTCCTTAACCATTGCACTGATTATATTGATCTCTGCCAGCGGGATTGTTACCGGAGAAAATCAGGCGTTGAGCCTGACAAAACCCGCATATACGGAAATTCTGGTAGTCACCGGCGATACTTTATGGGATCTGGCTAAAGCTTATGGCCCGGATGATCGGGATATCCGCCAGGTCGTGCATGCCATTTGCAAAGTTAATAACATCTCTGCCGATCAGCTTCAAACAGGACAGAAAATTCTCATTCCGCAATATCTCTAATAGAAATTCCATTAGAACTTGTATTAGAGTTCCATTAAGGGTTTTACAGATTATCTATTAGAAGTTCTCATAAAGCTTATATCAAATTGTTTGCAGAGCTTTTTCAGTTTTTATATTTTCATACTGTTTTTGGTGATATAGCATAAAAACACCTTATCAGAAATAGTCTTGCAGGTGTTATGATATGGCCAAGCCAAAAAAAGTCGCTTAAATCGGTGTTTTTTGCGTCCGGTTCTATAAACGTTGAAATTTGAACACCTTTAAGATTCTATCCAACCCTAACCGATAATGGACTCTAAAGTCTTCACGATATTATAAAGAAGTTTTCTTATAAATGTCAATCTGAATGCATAAGTTTAGGTGACGCATGAATAGAATCTAAATCTGATAATAGCGGCATTAAATGAAAGCAAAAATCCGGCGAGAGTCCGAAAATCAAAAGAAGTTGACAAAATAAATTTTTGTAAGTTTGAAAAAATGATTTTTAAAGAGGGAAAGATATGAACGCGGCAGATCTTAAAATAACACACGGAAATAAAAATAAGAATAAAATAATGATTTTGAACGGAACGCCGAAAGAAGCTTAGAAAGGCTTAAAAGCAGAATTCGGGCTGAGTTGGTTCGAAAACAAAGATAACTATTCCGTAAATTATGATTTTAGGAATAGTTAGATTTCTCTTGTTAGATATCTCTTTCCGTCCTCTTCCGGATGTCTAAACCCACACTATAACACCCTCTAGCGCCCGTATCTTCATGTAAATCCAGGGATAATCCACATGCATATTATTTTTTAGTTGAAAGCGATATTCTACAATAATGATGATTTAGCCTTTGTATCCAAATGGCTCTGTAAAATGATTACTGCCGCTTGCTTATCTATGACGGTTTTGCGTTTTTTTCTGCTTACATCGGCTTCTATAAGAACCCGCTCGGCTATTGTGGTGGTAAAACGCTCGTCCTGATATATGATCTCTACATCCTGCAGAGCGTTGCTCTTAAGCTTATTTCTGAGAGCGTCGGCAAATTCTCTAACCTTCTCAGTTTGGGGGCTGTCGCTGCCGTCCAGTTTCAGCGGCAGGCCGATAACCACTGCGCCGCAATCATGTTCTCTTATCAGATCGAGAACCTTTCCCGTATCTTTTTTTATCCCTACCCGTTCTATCGTACAGATGCCCTGGGCGGTGATCAGCAACGCGTCGCTTACGGCGACTCCTACGGTTTTATCGCCTACATCCAGCGCCATTATCTTCATAACAAGATCCCTCATCCAATTCCCTCTCTCAACGAATCAAGACAGCTTCAACCTTAAAATTAACCTATAAAAAGTTGCCTTATTTCATAAAAGTCAACTTCCTCTCGTAGAAAGATATCCATCAAAGCTGCTTTTCCTTAAAATCGGCGGCAATTCCGCCTAATAATTACCATATTCTGGTGAAAAGGCAACTTGTATTTTGAAGTAAATCTGATGGAAGTTGCCTCTACTTAAAAAAAGCAGCTTTCTCCACTGAAAAGCCCCTATAAAAGCTGCTCTCGCTGAGAAATCATCTTGCTCTTCAAAACCGTTCCCGCAATTTAAACGGCGGGTCTTTTCGACCCGCCGAACAGATGTTATTTTTTTAAGAAGGCTCTTAAAAGCTCCTCCAGCAAATCATCCCGTTCGATGTGCCGGATTATGTTTCGAGCATTATTATGCCCCGTGATATAGGATGGATCTCCTGATAGAATATATCCTACCATCTGATCGATCGCATTATACCCTTTTTCCTCTAAGGCATCATATACGGATTTCAAGATGGATTCCGTAGTTTGCTGCCCGTCCTTATTGGGGCTGTTGAACAGAATTGTATTTCTGTCATCCATATCATTCACCTTCCCATCAGATCAACACTTCCTATTACTTTATTATAGCAAAGCGATTCTCCGGCACAAGTATTTTCAGGTTATTTAATATTGTTGTAATATTCCACAATAAAACTTCTCTTGTTTTATTGTGGAATCAGGCACATCCGGGAAACATGATGGCGGCCGTCAGCCAGTTTATCAAGCCGCAGCTGTGATACTACAACAATGAAGCGGCAACGGCGAAGGCGTCGGAGATTTTGGACGGATCCTTTGCTCCTGCCTGGGCCATATCAGCCTTCCCTCCCCCGCCGCCTCCCGCGGCTGCGGCGATCTTCTTCACCATATTGCCGGCATGATAGCCTTTATCCAGCAGGTCGTCCGTTACGGAAACGATGAAGGTAACTTTTCCATCCTTTACTGAAGTAAGAACAATGACACTGCCCTTGACCTTCTCCTTTATCCTGTCACAGAGTCCCCGGAGCTCGTCGACTTCATAGTCGGCAAACTCTCCGGTAATCAGCTGTACATCGTTGATTGTGCGAGCTTTTTCCAACAGTCCGTCAAGAGAAGATCCCATCTCCTGCTGCTTGTACTGCTCAAGCTCCTTTTTATTTGCCTTTAATTCCTCTGTCAGAGCTGTAATTCGGCTGACCAAGCTGTCCGACGGCGTTTTCAGAAGTTCGGAAGCTTTGTTTACCGTCTGCTCCGCCTCTCCAAGGCGATGATAAATGGCTGTTCCCGTTATGGCCTCAATTCGCCTTACACCTGCTGCCACGCCGTTTTCAGAAAGAATTTTAAAAGCGCCGATCTGACCGGAGTTGTTCACATGTGTTCCGCCGCAGAATTCACTGCTGAAATCCCCTACGCTGACCACTCTTACCACGTCTCCGTATTTTTCTCCAAATTGGGCGGCGGCTCCCGTCTTTTTTGCCTCTTCTATGGGGAGCTCTCTGGCCAGTACGGGGATGAATTCTGTAATCTTATCGTTCACCAGGCCCTCTATTTTGGCGATCTGCTCCTTTGGCACAGGTTCAAAATGAGTGAAATCAAAGCGCAGACCGTCGGCATTTACATAGGAACCGGCTTGTCCCACATGGTCGCCGACAATTTGTTTCAAAGCCTGATGCAGCAAGTGGGTAGAGGTGTGGTTCCTGGCGGCGCCGTTCCGTTTCGCCGCGTTCACCTGGGCGGTGACAATATCTCCCACCTGAAGATTTCCCGAAAGGTTGTCGATCTTATGCAGGAATACATCGTGATGCTTCGTCACGCTGACAACCTCCGCCCTGAAACCGTCTTTTAAGAGAAGGCCGGTATCCGTAACCTGTCCGCCTCCTTCCGCGTAGAAGGGTGTGCGATCCAACAGCACGGATGCTGAGGTGCCCTCAGAGGCCTGGTCAACAAATTGGTTATCGGAAATAATGGCTACAACCTCCGCCTGGTCCTTCAACGTATCATAACCGACGAATACGGTAGGCTCCTGATCCCCAAGGAAGAGGGAGTCTTCTGTCCATCCCTCTGTATCCAGAGACTTTCTGGCGGCTCTGGCGGCTTCTCTCTGGCGATTCATGAGCTCCCGGAACCCTTCCTCATCTACGTCGCAACCCTTCTCTCCCAATATTTCTCGAGTCAACTCCAGGGGAAAACCAAAGGTATCGTAGAGTTTAAAAGCAACTTCGCCGGAAAGCACCTTTTCATTCTTTTCTTTCAACTGTTGAATTTGTTCTTCCAGAAGAACACTGCCCTGATCGATGGTGTTATTGAATTTCTCTTCTTCAATGGAAAGGATTCTCTGAATATAGTCCTTTTTCTCCTCCAGCTCCGGATAGGCTCTGCCGGAAATGGAAATAACCCTCTTTGACAGCTCCGCCAAAAAACTGCCCTTGATGCCTAAGAGCCTGCCGTGTCTTGCCGCCCTGCGCAGAAGACGGCGGAGAACGTATCCCCTGCCCTCATTTCCGGGCAGAATCCCGTCTCCGATCATAAATGTGATGGACCGGATATGGTCCGTAATAATACGAATGGATACATCCTCAGGCTGCTCTCCGAAGTGGTATTTCACACCGGACATTTCCACAACGCCTTCAAGGATATAACGGATGGTATCCACGTCGAAAATGGATTCCACATCCTGCATAACACAGGCAAGACGTTCAAGGCCCATTCCTGTGTCAATATTCTTATGCTTCAGAGGAGTGTAATTCCCCTCGTTATCCTTATTAAACTGGGTAAAGACGTGGTTCCAGATCTCTATAAAGCGGTCGCAGTCGCAGCCCGGTTTACAGTCCGGTTTACCGCAGCCGTAAGACTCTCCCCTGTCAAAGTATATTTCCGAGCAGGGGCCGCAGGGACCGGTGCCAATCTCCCAAAAGTTATCTTCCTTTCCCAGACGCACGATTTTCTCTTCCGAAACACCTATGATCCTGTTCCAGATCTCAAAGGCCTCTTCGTCCTCTTCGTAAATGCTGGGCCAAAGCTTGTCCCCGGGCATTTCCAATACCCCCGTAAGGAACTCCCATCCCCATTTGATGGACTCTTCTTTAAAATAATCGCCGAAAGAAAAACTTCCCAGCATCTCAAAAAAAGTACCGTGCCTTGAGGTATATCCCACCGTGTCGATATCTCCTGTACGGATACACTTTTGACAGGTGGTCATCCTTTTGGCCGGAGGTGTTTCCGTACCCGCAAAATATGGCTTCAAGGGCGCCATACCCGAATTTATGATCAACAGACTTTTATCGTTTTCCGGAATCAGTGAAAAGCTGCCTCTGGGAAAGTGGTCCTTTTCGATGTAGAAGTCCCGGAACATATCCCGCAGTTCGTTTAGTCCAATCTTCTTCATGTATCTTGCTCCTCAATAAAAATATTCATAATATTGTATCACATACAAGCTCTATTGTGTAGATTCTTTGTACGAAAAATGGTAGGATATTCTTTGGAAAGTTACAGTGCGCGTCTCGGCTGTCATCGTGAACATAGCGAAGGATATTCTAAAGATTCTTCGCTCACGCTCAGAATGACAATGGAGACCCCTCAGAGGGACACCAGAAAAGGATGAAAAAATGAAAAAGAATCCTCTCGGCAATACCGGGTTAAGGGTCACGGAAGCAGGCTTTGGAGTTCTGACGATAGGCGGCAGCCAGCTGAATCTCCCCCTATCGGAGGGAGCGGCTTTGTTGCGTTATGCCCTGGAGCGGGGCATGAACTTTCTGGATACCGCTCAGTATTACCGCACCTACCCTTTTATACGGGAAGCTCTCAAGGGAACCAATTTTGAGCCTGTCATCGTTTCAAAATGTCTTTATGGAAGCTACGGAGAAATGAAGGACGCCATCGAAGAGGCACGCAAAGAGCTGGATCGGGATGTAATAGAGATATTTCTCATGCATGAGGTCCGAAGCGATCCGGACTGGGATTATCGGACCGGCGCCTGGGAATGCCTTCAGGATTATAAAGCGAAAGGAATCATCAAGGCCGCAGGCATTTCCACTCATCACGTGGACGTTGCCCGCCGGGCCGCGGCGACCCCTTCGGTGGATGTACTCTTTCCTCTTATCAATTATATGAGCCTGGGGATTCGTGATGGAGAAGGCCCAGGGACAAAAGAAGACATGGCGGCTGCCATTAAAACTGCGGCGGAGGCGGGAAAAGGCGTTTTTGCCATGAAGGTTTTCGGAGGCGGTATTCTGGCGGGAAGCTATCGCGCTGCTATTGAATACGTCAGGGATCTGCCCGGCATTGCGTCCATCATGATTGGCTTCGGACACACCCATGAGATCGATAGAATCTTTGAAATGATGGAGGGAACCCTCTCTCCAGACTATGTACCGGATATGAGCAAAAAGCGGATTTTCATCGATCAGGGGGACTGTGAGGGCTGCGGGGCATGTCTTTACCGATGCCCCAACAAAGCGATCTATATGAACGAAACAGGCCAGGCAAATGTACGTTACGACCTATGCCTGACCTGCGGTTACTGCGCTCCGGTCTGCCCGGTCCGCGCAATCATTATGTTATGACAGTGCGGACAAATCTCCGCCGCTCCTGATATTGTTGAAGAAACTTACTCTTCCTCTTCTTCCTCATCGTGCTCAAATTCAGAGTCCGGATTGAAACCTTTCAAACCTTCCAGCTCCAGGCCATGCTTCGTTGCGTATTCATAAATGGCTGTCTTGATAGCCTGCTCCGCCAGAACAGAACAGTGGATTTTGGGGCCGGGAAGGCCGCCAAGCTCATCTACAAAATTCTGGTTCGTCAGCTTCAGAGCATCCTCCAGAGTTTTGCCTATAATCATGTCTGTAGCCACGCTGGAAGAGGCTATGGCAGAACCGCAGCCGAAGGTCCGAAACTTTGCGTCGACTATCACGTTATCCTCTACTTTTATTGAAATTTCCATCATGTCTCCGCAGACGGGGCTGCCGTAAGTACCGACGGCGTCCGCATTTTCGATGACTCCTGTATTTTTAGGGTTGGTGAAATGCTCCATTACTTTTTCATTATACATACTCATTGTTCTGTCTCCTTCCTGCAGGATTACGCCTGACAGTTGCACTTCTGGGCACTTTCCATAGCATGATCTTTGTCAAATGGCGAAAAAGATCTCAATTTATTTACGATTTCTGTTATAACATTTACTGCGTAGTCAATATCGTCTTTCGTGGTAAAATCCCCCACAGTAAAACGCACGGAGCTGTAAGCCTTTTCAATGGGCAATCCCATTGCAGCAAGCACATGGGAAGCTGAAAAACTGGCGGAGGAACAGGCGGAGCCTGTGGATGCGTAAATTCCCCGGATATCCATGTAGAGAATCATCGCTTCTCCCTCGACATAATTGAAAATCAGATTGAGGTTCCCCGGCAGTCGTTTTTCCATTCCGCCGTTTACATCCACATCGGGAATGTTGCGTTGAATCTCCGCCAGGAAGTAATCTCTCAATTCGGTGGTTTTCGTAATATGCGTATCCAGGTTTTGCATAGCCAGCTCGGCTGCTTTTCCAAAACCCACGATGCCGGGAAGGTTTTCCGTCCCTGATCTTTTCTTGTATTCCTGGGCTCCGCCCTGAAGCAGGTTTGTAATGGTAATTCCCTTTCTGATGTAGAGAGCTCCCACGCCTTTCGGACCGTAAATCTTATGAGCGGAAACAGACATCATGTCCACTCCAAGGTCTTTTACATCGATGGGCATATTGCCCAAAGCCTGTACCGCGTCGGTGTGGAACAGGATTCCCCGTTCCTTCGCGATGGCAGCGATCTCTTTTACGGGTTGGATGGAACCAACCTCGTTGTTGGCAAACATAATGCTGATAAGCACTGTTTTATCTGTGATTGCCTGCTTTAGCTGCTCCAGCGATATAAGTCCGTCCTTATCCACGTCCAGATAGGTAACATCATAACCTTCTTTTTCGAGGTATTCACAGGTATGAAGTACGGCGTGATGTTCGATCCTGGTGGTAATGATGTGATTTCCCTTTGCTTTACGGGATTTTACGGCGCCTGCGATGGCCCAGTTATCTGCCTCCGTTCCGCCGGAGGTAAAGTAAATCTCTCTTTCCTGTGCGCCGATCAATGAAGCGACCCTTGACCTTGCCTGCATCAGCGCTTCTTTCGCGTCAAAGCCCTTGGCGTACAGACTTGAAGGATTGCCGAATTTCTCATTGAAATATGGAAGCATTTCCTCCAATACTTCCTGTTTCACCGGCGTGGTAGCCGAGTAGTCTAAATATACTTCTCTCAAAAAGTCCATCCTCCTCGTTGTCCTTTTGTATAGTGGGTCAGGTGTTTTGCAATGCTTTTATAAAACTGATGGTATCATCCGTCATCTGCGTTTTCGCCGCTTTTGCCACAGAAAATATCCACAGCTTAATTGCTGTGGATATTATACCATCCTTTTGATAAAGATAAACCCAATTATGATGATTTTGGAAAAAAGATTGATAAAAAAATGACGACTCGCAGATTTAGGGCGTAACCGCTGTAAATTCAGATAGTTTATATCCGGAGCCCGATCGTTTCAAAACAATATTGTAATCGACAGATTGTATATAATCGCCGTTGACTCCCCTCATGTACCAGAGAATTTCTCCTCTGTAAGACCTGTATCCGTACAAAGCAGAGGTCTGTTCCAACACCAGAATTTCCATATCTCTGACCAGATCCATGTCCGTATTTTCGTATTCCCGCAGACTTCTTATATCCGAGGCCAGAAGCGGCTGAGCCGCTATTTCATAAAGAAGCTCCTCCCCTTTCTCCGGCGTTATTTCGTTAAAAAATACTTTATGCATTATATTCGTCCGTTCCCGCAGCAGCCTTTCCACCGAAGTGGAATCCGCAGCCGACGCGAATCCGGAAAACACTGAAAAAAAGATGATTAAAACAAAGGGAATCACAAATAAATTAGAATAACTTTTCATAGCCCCACTCCTTGCTTTCGTCGGGACAAGCCCGTTAGTGACTCCTATTTTACAAAAAAGACAGCGGGAAATTTGTTGCTTCCCGCTGTCAAAAATAATTTTTAACGATTTATTTTTATTGTTAATTATCAGCTGGCTTTCCTCTCCAACCGCAACTTATCGGCTATGATAGCGATAAATTCGCTGTTGGTAGGCTTGCCCTTGTCGTTGTGGACGGTGTAGCCGAACAAGCTATTGATGGTCTCGATACGTCCGCGGTTCCAGGCAACTTCAATGGCGTGGCGGATAGCCCGCTCAACCCGGCTGGGCGTCGTGTTGTTCCTCTTGGCTATGGCTGGGTAAAGCTCTTTTGTTACTGCTCCCAGGAGATCCATGTCGTTGACCACCATGGTTATGGCATCGCGAAGATATTGGTATCCTTTAATATGAGCCGGAACCCCCACCTCATGTATGATGCTGGTGATATCCATTTCCAGATCGCTTTTCTTTCCTTCTTCAACCAGTATGGCTTTTACTGCGTTGTTTTTGCTTGGCGCCGGAGGAGTCTCCACAGAACCGGAGATCTGTTGGATGCGTTTTGCCAATATACTGAGATCAAAAGGCTTGACAACATAGTATTCCGCTCCCAGGTTAATAGCCCTCTGGGTAATCGTTTCCTGACCCACTGCCGAGAGCATGATCACCCTGGGCATAGGATCAGGCCCGACGGCATTGAGTCGTTCGAGGACCCCCAGGCCGTCAAGATGGGGCATTATCATGTCCAAAATCAAGACGTCAGGCTTATCGCGCAGCACGGCTTCAACTGTTTGCATTCCATCGCTGGCTTTAAATATTACGTCAATATCCTGCTGCATTTCGAAAAACTCGCCAAGAATATTGCAGAAGTCTTTGTTGTCGTCAGCGATACCAACTCTAACTTTGTTCATGTAGTTTCCTCCTTTTATGACGGGAACACACTTTTTTCGGCAGTTATTACATTTCCCTCTTAATAGTATTAAAATATTGACTTTTTTGCAAGACGAACCTTAATTGAAACTTCAGTATTTTTAGTCAAGATTCGACAACTGGTCCGTCTGCTGAAGCATCCACTCGATAAAAACACCGTATCCTTTAAGGGGGTCATTGACAAATACATGGGTTACCGCGCCGATCAATTTGTCGTTTTGAATGATCGGGCTGCCGCTCATGCCCTGAACGATTCCGCCGGTTTTTTCAAGCAGGCGCGGGTCGGTAACGGTGATAACCATGCTCTTTGTATTAGGTTTCAACTGACGATTGACCTTGTCGATGTGAACCTGATATTTCTCCATCTTATTTCCGTCTACCGTAGTCAGTATCCACGCGGGCCCTTCTTCGATCTCATTCTGATATCCAATGGCCAGGGGTTCCGGGTAGTAGGGATTATTTGCCGAATTATAAAAGGCGCCGAAAATTCCATAATCCGTGTTAACCAGCAAATTTCCCAAAGGCTCGTCCGCTTCATAAAATATTCCGCGTATTTCGCCGGGTATTCCAGCAGCTCCTTGTTTAACGGATTCCACGCTGGCGCTCAGCAGCTCCCCCGTCCTCACAGGGAGCACCTGTCCCGTTTTAGGATCCGTTATAGCATGTCCCAGAGCGCCGAAGGCTTTTGAGGCCGGGTCATAGAATGTCAGCGTACCAAGACCCGCGGTTTTGTCCCGAACCCAGACGCCAATCTTATAAAGGCCGTCGTCCTCCGCTTTAACCGGACGTATCCTGATATGTTGGATATCTCCCCGCCTGCTGACTTTCACCCTTACTTCTCCTTCTTGCGCATTTACCACTTCTCTGACTTCTTCAGGGCTGTCAACAGGATTGTTGTTAATTTCCAGTATGCTGTCCCCGATTTCCAGGCCTGCGTCAAGGCCGGGATTTATTTTTTCACCCGTAGTCGTGCTGATTTCTTCGAGCCCTACCACCAGGACTCCTTTTACATCCATTTTAACACCTACGGGCTGGCCGCCGGGAATCACCCTTGCCTCCGGCAGAACTTTAATGGTAACCTGCTTGAGCGGCAAGTTGATTACCTTTGTCTCATCTGTAAATATCCGGATTTGATCCGGTATGCTGTTGAAGAGCAGTCCTGTTCCTGTAAACAGCATCAAAGAGATAATAAATAGCAGGATCGAGGATATCCTGAGTTTAGCTTTTTGTTGTTCTCCCATAATCAACTCCCGAAGTCCTGAAGAAGTTCGTTCAGATCTTCCTCTGTTTCTATAATGACGCCTTTGGAGAACATTGCCTGATCTCCTTCACTCAATAAGGAAAATGTAATATCGGCATTTTTGATAAAGATTGGATCCCCTTCTCCCTCGTAATAGTAGATCTCAATCGTTCCATCGATTTCCTTAACCAGATAAAAATTCTCCTGACCCGGTGCATTCGGTTGGGTCACTTCTGAAATGGGGTTCTCATCTTGCTCCCCTCTGTTACCATCATCAGGCGTTCCTATGTCAGAGTCTACGGGTTGATTTACCTGCTCTCCTCTGGAAGAATTCGTATCAGTAGAAAACCTGTCCGTTTGAGTAAACCAATAACCCGCGCCTATGACAGCGACAAGAACCACTATAAACCATGGCCTTTTCCAAAAACTTTTTCGTTGACTAAACATTACCTCACCTCACACTTAGTACCTTATAACATCCGAAGCATTTCTCTGTTTCTGATTTCTTTGTCATTTTCAATAACTGCGGCCAGAATACTGCACATGAAAAACGGTTCGGCGCGTCTGTAATGACATTTTGGTGTTACAATGTACTATTGTGGGCAATCTGCAGGCTTTTTATAACGTTTAAACTGAAAGATTGGAATGTAAAAATTTATCTTATCCCTGTATACTCTACAATAAGAGAGATATATTCCACTGACTCTTTACTCGGTAATAATACGATTTTTAAGCTTTGCAAAGGTCTTTTCTCCGATACCGCTTACGTTCATTAATTCTTCAATCCTGTTAAACCTGCCGTACTCCTTTCGATAATCAATAATTTTTTCCGCGGTTGAAGGGCCTACGCCGCTAAGCTTCTGCAGTTCGGCGGAACCGGCGGTGTTAATATTTATCAGTGTGTTTTTAGAATCAGCCTCTGAGCTTGTAGAAGTTTCGGCATTTAAGGCAGAACTTCCGTTTACATACCGGCTTCCCGGAGCTTCTCCGCTTTTCTTCTGTTCCTCCGCTACATACTGTTTATCAGGAATGTGAAGCTTCATTCCGTCTGACAGAGGGGCTGCAAGATTTGTATTTCTGATGTCGGCCTGCTGTGTCAGCCCTCCCGCCGCATCGATAGCCTCATATACTCTGGATCCTTCCGGAAGCACATAAACAGAAGGATTCATAACTTCACCGGAAAGATCTATCACTATAGTTATTTCCTCTTCCTGTTCAGGTTCATACTCTGCCTCAAAAGAAACCTCCTCCGCAGTGTTTCCTGTTTCTTCGGGTTCCAGCCAGTAAATATCCGATTCGCCGCCTTGACGGATCATATAGACGGCAACGGTAATGACGAGGAGAAGAAACCCGGCAATTATTTTATAAAGCAGCTTCCGATTCATAGATAATTTCATCCCGCTTACCTCCTGATGGATTTACCGGTATTATACATTATATAGTAATTAATGTAAATATATTACATTAAAAACGCAAAAAATATTTGCACTCCAAAATGATTTGCATTTTATAAGGCAAATACTTTATATCATAGGAAAATATCACGTCTCAGAAGTCATTCTTCGTATAAAGGACGGCCCTTGTCTCCATAGAGGTCAAGCCGCTTGATACAGGAATCATATTTTTCCAGAGAGATATCCGAAAAAGTGAAAAGCGCCCCTAAAAGCAACTCCGGGTTCAAATTGGATTCACTTCCCGCCCGGATTTTCATAAGGATAACGGGCTTCCCCTCTTCGTTAACCCCAAGCTTAACCTCATCAATCATAGGCTTGATATTGATTTCTACAAATTCCTTCCCTTTTTTAGCACGTTTCGTTACCAGGATTTCCTTTTGTTCGAGAAACTCCCTCATCTGCTGCTCCGTGGGAAACGTATGAGTTTCCGGCAGGCTGACCTGGTAATCAGCCCAACGCACCAGAGATGCCGCGGATTTGCGGGTATCGGAAACCTCTCTGCAATCCAAAGCTTTTACGCCATAAGGCAGCATGGTGTTTAAAGTTGCCACAAGAAAGCTCTCATTGTAAGGAATCCTTGTTTCAAACTCCAGATATTCACCGATACTGGTATAGCCCAGTGACAGGGGCTGAGCAAAGCTCATTTTGGGATGAGGGTTGAAGCCTTGAGAGTAAAGGAGTTCGACTCCGGCTCTTTTGAAAGTTCTGCGAAAGAGCCTGAGAAGGTCCAAATGGGAGGTATAGCGAATCTGTCCCGACTTTTCAAATTTCAAAAGATATCTGTTCATAATATCTGCTCCCCTCCACACTGTTCACAGGTCACATAGCGGTTGATACCACAGCCGGTGCAGCCTGTCCTGCAATCCGGGGTCAGTTGAGCCGAAAGAGCATTTTCCCATTCGCTCTTAAAATAGGCGCCATCGACACCGCTGCTGATAAGCCCCCATGGGAGAACCTCACCGCCGCTTACCTTTCCGGAGGTATAAAAGGCGGGGTCCAGGCCTGAATCATTCATCGCCTCAATCCATTTTTCATATTTAAAATGCTCCCGCCATCCGTCAAACTTGCATCCTGCCTTCCAGGCCTTATAAATGGCTTCCGACAGTCTGCGATCTCCCCTGGCCAACACGGCCTCAATCTGACTGGGTTCCGTTCCGTGGTAGCTGAACTGGGCCCCTTTTATCTTTCTGAACTTGTCCTTCAGATAATAGTGTTTTTCCCGGAAAAGCTCAGGGCTGTCCTGAGCCGCCCATTGGAAAGGCGTATGGGGCTTCGGAACGAAGTTGGAAGCGCTTACGTTAATCTGGAACTTACTTCCCCTTCTGCCGCCGTTGTGTTCATAATAAATCTTCATGATGTTGGACGCGATTTCCGCGATTCCATCCAGGTCTTCAAAGGTCTCCGTAGGCAGACCGATCATAAAGTACAGCTTAACGCTGTTCCATCCCAGTTGAATGGCCTGTCCCATGCCGTTATAAATATCATCGTCGGTGATGCACTTATTGATAACGTCCCGCAGCCGTTGGGTTCCCGCCTCCGGCGCGAAGGTCAGCCCCGTCTTCTTGTAACCCTGTATTTCGCTCAGCACCTGAAAGGAAAAGGAGTCCAGGCGCAGAGACGGCAGAGAGATGGCCACGTTTTTCTCTTTACCCGCTCTGACCAGCTCTGTGGCCAGGCCTTCGAACTCCGAATAATCGCTGGTGGACAGGGACAAGAGAGAAAGCTCATCATGTCCTGTTGAACACAACTGCTTTTCAATCAAATCGAGAGCACAATCTTTCCCCCTCTCCCGCACCGGTCTGTAGATCATACCGGCCTGACAAAAGCGGCAGCCCCGGGTGCAGCCCCGGAAGAGCTCCATAACGGAGCGGTCGTGGACCACTTCGATAAGAGGAACGATGGGCTCTGTGGGATAAGAGGCCTTGTTCATGTCGGAAAGAATGGCCTTCCGAACGCTGTCCGGAACCTCGGGACGGACCTTGTCTATTTTTTCCAGAGTCCCATCCTCTTTATATATCGGCTGATAGAACGAAGGAACGTAAACACCGGGTAGTTTCGATATGCTTAACATAAAATCATTACGGTTACCTTTTGCCTGTTTCCACTCTGCGTGGGCCTTACAGAGATCCGGCAGCACCTCTTCTCCGTCACCGATGAAGAAGAAATCGAAGAAGTCAGCTACAGGTTCCGGGTTAAAGGAACAAGGCCCGCCTCCGATCACGAAGGGATCCTCTTCCCCTCTGTCGCTGCTTTTAAGAGGAATGCCCGCTAAATCCAACATATTCAAAATATTAGTGTAACAGAGCTCATATTGAAGGGTGAAACCCAGCATGTCCAACTCTTTCGCCGGGGTTTTCGTCTCTAATGTAAAAAGGGGAACCCCCTTCTCTCTCATCCGGGCTTCCATGTCCAGGGCCGGGGAGAACAGCCTTTCACAAAAGACTCCCTCCAGATCGTTCAATACCTTATATATTATTTGCAGTCCCAGATAGGACATCCCTATTTCATAGGTGTCGGGAAAAGCGAATCCAAATCGAGTGATTACATCCTCATCCTCTTTTATTACGGAATGCAATTCACCTCCGATATATCGGCCGGGCTTTTCCACTAATGGAAACAGCTTTTCAAGCTGTTGGGTCAGTTTCATCAATAGTTCTCCTTTTCAAGGTCTTTATATATGCTCATCAGCCGATAAAAAGAATACCTTGAGTCTTCTCTTCCCGCCATGAAGAGGTTAACCGCCAAAGCGCATATCAATAAATTTACTACATTATATTGTACCAAGTAAAGCCCTAAAATGAAAAGTGAAAGGGTAAAAATTACGGAAAAAGTTTTAGAAATGCAGTAGGCTCTGCTGTATCCCGCCAAGCGGGCGATGCAAACCCCTGTCAGCTTCCCTCCGTCGAGAGGATAAAAAGGCATTAAATTAAAAAGCGCCAGGACAATATTTGCCGCAAGAACATCGTATAGCCATGGCCATTCAGTCTGCAGATAAAAAGGATAAACCGCCAACGCCATAATTAAATTTGAAAGAGGTCCGGCCGAATGGATCAAAAGCTCATCAGCAGGCTTTACATACCCTTCCTTCAGGTGCAAAACTCCTCCGAACAGGCCCGCGGACACCCTTTCAGGGGTGTAGCCCAGAGCTTTGGCCGTACATGCGTGGGCACATTCGTGCATGCCGGAAAAGGCGGCAGAAAAAATCGCCAGCCTCCAATTCCCGATCCAGAATAACAGGGACATCAAAAACAGAAAGGTAACGTGTATGTGCAGCCTTAGCCCGAAAAAATTTATATTTATCATTATTTCACTCAGAATTTAATGTAATCGGATGGGTCTGTCAGCTTTCCATCATCCCAGATTTCAAAACGCAGCTTCTGTCCTTCTTCCGCTGCTACAGAGCCGATTATCTGCCCTCGCTTTACTTTTTCCAGGGGCTGCACATAAGTTACGGCGCAGCCGCCGTAAATACTCGTCAGGTCATTTCCATGATATATTTTAATATATTTATTGCCCTCCGCATCGGTGCCGATATCAGATATGGTTCCTCCAGCTGCCGCGTAGACCTGGATTTCTTCATTCGATTGAAATTCCATGGTTTTTCCGGAAGAACCCTGAGTGGCGGATACGCTGTAGGTTCCCGGAGCATCGGAAGGGGTTGAAAACTGTAATCCCTTATTTCCCTGAGTCAGAGAGGCCACTACAGAAGTGGTGCCATCTCTGAATTTGCCCATGAAGGATCTCCCCGCGTCGCCGATGCTTGTTATGGTGAAATCCTTTGCAAATTGTTCTCTAACGGCTTCATAGGTGTTCCCGACGATGGCAGAATCCATTTTTTTTGCCGCGACTATGATAAGAAGGATGAGGATGCACAGGAGAACCTGGCGAATCATGTTTCTCCCCATATTCCGATTCATTCGAATAGGCGCCCGTCTGCGCATGCGTGCCATTAAAAATCCCTCCCTCTTATACCGCTTGTATAACATATGAGGGAGGGGGACGGAACATAACCAAAAGTGTTTACTCCATCAGCTCATCGATGGATTTGCCGACGATTTCTTCAATTCTCTCTTTCAGACGCCTGTTCTCATCGAGACGGTGGCGAACCCGTTCTACATCTCTTCCTGCTTCTATCAACTTATTCAGCACATATTGCATACGGTTCTCCAGGCCCACATATTCGTCCTCCCTTACCATCCGGTCCGCGAGGCACAGCAGATCCTGTTCTGTAATCCTGTCTTTATATGGATCCGTCGCATAAAACATATGGCACTTTATCAGTTTAGCTACCTGGTGATAACCCTGTCTCTCTAAAAGAATAGCGCCTTTGACGCCATGATTCTCTTCAACTCTGGCGATATCGTGCAGGAGAGCCGAGGTTTCCACCAGAGGGATATCCAGATCAAGGCCTTTCTCCACTAAAGCTTCGGCCATACGAACGGCTGTTTTGGAAACGGCGATACAATGCCGGACAACGTGGAGCGGAGTTCCATAGGAGCGAAGCAGCTCCATGCATGTTTCCCTGGATGGTATCAAATTCTGCCCGCCGCAAAACAGGCATCCCCCTTCATGGCCGATGCAGTCCCTGCATTCTTCAATGGGAAGAACCCCTTCATCCTCGGTGATAAAGAAAAAACCACCGCTGAATTTAGTTTCGCGGGAAGCCCCTTCTCCGCCGGCAGAATCAGCAGAAAGTCCGATCACCCTGCCGTCAACCTCCGCCAGCATGTCGGAAAGTCTGTCCGGTGACATGCCATAAAAGCCCGGACCAAAGGAACAGGAAAGATAGAGATTATCCGCATTATATGTTTCCTGTCTCTGAATTTCTTCTCTGAGGATCCTACGGCCGGCTTCAAGGAAGCAATTGGCCCACAGATCAGCGTAATATTGCTCCACGGGACTTTCTATCACCGGCTTGCATTCTCCCAGAGATAACAAATAGGCGGTTATCCCCCTGACCTTTCCTGCGGGAATCTGATGAAAGGCAGTGCAGCTGAATTGGCTTTTGCCCATGAAGACAGCGTTGCCACGAAAGGCTTCCGGCGGCAGGGGCAGGAGTACCGCGGCCATATCGATATGGGACTTGTAACTGTCCAGAACCTGAAGCCCTTCCGCAAGGAGCTCCTTGTGGTTTTTAGAATTCGCGCCCAATCCGCTCAATTCAAGGAAGCAGTCTCTGGCTATGGGTTCCGCGTCTGCGTAATTCAGTTTGATCACTGTTTTCTTCATAATGCCTTCCCGCCTTCTTACTTGTATGAATATATTATCAAATTTTTAACAATTCGCCAACATAAATTTAAAGCAGATACAGATCTCCGCTTTGTCGCCAGACGCGGAGATTTGAACATTTTTCAAGAAATCCTTCTCGGATCTGATATACCCCCATTCTGATTCTATATATAGTAGTCTGTATGAATTATTGACAGCAATATATACTAAATGTTATAGTTAATTAAATATTAAATGCACTATGCAACGCAGCAAACGGAGGCACACATGACTTACGCAGCAATGTTGGACGATATTATAAAGAAAAGTGAGCTTTCTCTTCGCCAGATATCGAAGCGCTGTGAAGGCTTGAATCTCAAAATTACGCCCTCTTACATTTCACAGTTAAAAAACGGAAAGCTTCCGCCTCCCAGCGAAGAGGTTTCTCTCATTCTGGCCAAGGTATGCGGCTCAGATAAACAAGCCCACCTGGTCTTCCAGGGATATATGGAAAAAGCCCCTTCTCTGGTGAAAGAATATATGCTGGCCTCCTCTGCCTTGAACAAAGTGATGCTGGAGTCCCTTTGCAAGGCTACCAACAAGCCTTTTACAAAGGAGATGGAGGCGTACATTAAAGATCTTGACATTCTGGCAGCGCTGGAGCTCTCTTCCGAATATGTGAACTGTGACGATCCCCGGAGACAGGCTGATCTGGTCAGAGAAATCTGCCTCAGCTGCGGAGACGCGGCGGAAGCCGACGCCGGCGGAGAAATGATTAACATGTTTCTTGCGGACAACTCCATGTCGCCTTTTATTCCGGTTCACGCATATATCTACATCATGCCCACAAAGTTGGATTTGCTGAAAGACAGGGACGTAATCGCCTTCTATCCGGATAATCGCAGGATACCCACTCTGCGGCGCATTCACTTCGCCAAAGATAAGATCATCCTGATTCCCGATGAGAAATCACATGACATTTATTTCTTTGAGGACGTGAGTGAGATCAGTTACATAGGAAAGGTAGTATCTTTCAAAGTGGACCTTTAGTTTAAAATACATGCAAAAACTTAAAAAGCCTTCTCCGTCTTTGACTGCGGAGAAGGCTTTTGTTATTCTTCATCGATATAGTCGAATTCATAGGTGCCGATGCGAATGGTATCGCCGTCAACCATCCCCATCTCCTTTAATTTATCGATAGCGCCGTTGTCTTCAATATACTTATAAAGATAGCGGAGAGAACCGTAATCGTTGAAATTGGTGGAGCGGAATATCTTGTCCAGCTGCAGGCCGGAAAGAACGAATACATTGCCATCTCTGCTGTAATGAATTTCCCGGTACTCTTTGCTGTCCGGTTCCGCTCCCGTATCAAAGAATTCATAGTCCGGCTCCTCCTCGGGAGGCAGAGCCGCCAGTTCCGCAAACACATGGGCCACCAGCTGGGAAACCCCTTGATGCAGCGGGGCGGAAATGGGAAAAACAGAAAGTCCCTTTTCTTCGATATAAGCCTTAAATTCTTCAAATTGGGCATCTGTGGTCATGTCCATCTTGTTTGCGGCTACAATCTGCGGTTTCGACGCCAATTTGGGGCTGTATGACTCCAGCTCCCTGTTAATGATCTCGAAATCCTCCATGGGATCGCGCCCTTCTGAGCCGGAAGCGTCCACCACATGAACAAGCAGCCTCGTGCGTTCCACATGCTTTAGAAAGTCCAGTCCCAGTCCTGTTCCCTGGTGGGCTCCTTCGATGAGACCGGGGATATCCGCCATAACAAAAGAGCTGTCATCGTATTCTACTACCCCTAGATTCGGCGCCAGAGTGGTAAAATGATAGTTGGCGATTTTCGGCTGAGCCTCAGTGACAACAGAAAGCAGGGTGGATTTCCCTACGTTTGGAAAGCCAATTAAACCAACGTCGGCTATAAGCTTGAGTTCCAGGGTTATGCGCCTTTCTCTGGCCGCGCCGCCGGCCTCCGCGAAATTGGGAGCCTGTCGTACAGAGGTTTTAAATTGTACATTGCCCTTGCCCCCTTTTCCTCCTTTTGCCGCCACATAACGATCTCCGGGCTTGACCAGGTCCTTCACCGGGTTCTCTGTCTTCTCGTCGATGAGCAGGGTTCCAACGGGCACTTTGATGACGCAGTCTCCCCCGCTTTTACCAAACTGTTTTTTCTTTCTGCCGTTTTCTCCGTCCTCTGCTTCATACTTCTGTTTATATCGGAAATCCAGCAGAGTTTTCATATTGGCGTCCGCAACAAAAATTACGTCGCCCCCTCTGCCTCCGTCTCCTCCGTCCGGTCCGCCATCGGGAACAAAGGGCTCTCTGCGGAAGGATACGCTTCCGTCCCCGCCTTTGCCCGATCTGACCGTTATCGTTGCTCTGTCAACAAACATGATACCTCTCCGTCGTCTCTACCGTTTAAGAAAGCCCCTATGTGAATAGGGGCTTTGGCTCTTATGCTTCCTTAGGATATACGCTAACCTGTTTTCTGGTTTTGCCGGCTCTTTCAAATTTTACGGTGCCCTCTATCTTCGCGAACAATGTATCGTCACCGCCGATGCCTACGTTATTGCCGGGATGGAACTTGGTTCCTCTCTGTCTCACCAGAATGCTTCCCGCGCTTACCACCTGGCCGTCTGCTCTTTTGACGCCCAGTCGTTTGGCTTCGCTATCGCGTCCGTTCCTGGAGCTACCTACGCCCTTTTTTGATGCCATGTCACTACACCTCCTTTATACTGTGCAGTTTTCTGATCTTTTACGCTTCTGCCGAAACTATTCCGCATCCGCGCGTTTTACGAAATGGTTCTGTCCCACTCCGTTATATCAGTAATTCCTTATGTTAATTTCCGATTGAATCGCCCTCAGGGAAAATCCCTTTACGCATTAATGCCGATAGATCCGATCTTCAGCATTGTGTAGGGCTGTCTGTGACCTTGCTTTTTCCGATAGTCTTTTTTTGCTTTGAACTTGAAGATGATGACTTTTTCACCTTTGCCGTTCTCAACTACGTCAGCTTCTACTTTAGCGCCCTCAATGTACGGGGTTCCGACTTTTACTGTCTTTCCGTCGGAGTAGACGAGGACCTTGTCAAGGGTCACTTTATCTCCTGCGGAAGCTGGCAATTTTTCAACGGTCAGCACATCGCCTTCAGAGACCTTGTACTGCTTTCCGCCGGTTTCAACTACTGCATACATGTTCTTTTACCTCCTCTATCCAGTCTCGCCATAACAGGCAGCGTATATGCGCGTTTAGGGGCCTTTTCTGTGCGGCTAACAAACACGAGAATGTTATCATATTTAGGGTTGTTATGTCAAGTATTAAATCTATTCCACAATCACGCCATCTTCATCCACTTTCATATTTACCGGAAGATATTCTTTTTTCAAAAGCTCTTCAATTTCCCTGAGAGTTTCGGGATGTTCGTGAAGATAGCTTTTAATGTTTTCTCTTCCCTGGCCGATACGGTCTCCCTTAAAGCTGTACCATGATCCGGCTTTTTCGACGATCTTGGCTTCAACGGCGCAATCCAGCACATCCCCTTCCCTGGAGATACCCATTCCGTACATGATGTCGAACTCGGCCTGTTTGAAGGGGGGAGCCACTTTATTTTTTACAATCTTTACTCTGGTCCGATTTCCTATAACGGAGTCTCCGGTCTTGATGCTCTCGATGCGGCGGACATCCAATCTCATGGATGAGTAAAACTTCAAAGCCCTGCCTCCCGTGGTTACCTCCGGGCTGCCGAACATAACACCGACCTTTTCACGAAGCTGATTGATGAAAATAGCGCTTGTATTAGACTTATTGATAGCGCCGGTGAGCTTTCTCAGAGCCTGAGACATAAGCCGGGCCTGAAGCCCTACGTGTGAGTCACCCATTTCTCCTTGAATTTCCGCTTTCGGAACCAACGCGGCAACCGAATCCACCACAATTACATCAACAGCTCCGCTCCTGACCAAAACTTCGCAAATCTCCAGCGCCTGCTCCCCTGTATCAGGTTGAGCAACCAAAAGCTCTGCCGTGTCCACGCCCAACTTCCCGGCATATTCCGGATCCAGAGCATGTTCAGCGTCAATAAACGCGGCTTTCCCGCCTTTTTTCTGGGCTTCCGCAATAATATGTAGCGCAATAGTAGTTTTTCCGGAGGATTCGGGACCGTAAATCTCGGTCACCCGGCCTTTTGGTATACCGCCGATGCCTGTGGCGATATCCAGACTGACAGAACCCGTGGATATGCTTTCGATATTCAGCTTGGCGCCGTCGCTGCCCAGCTTCATGATCGCTCCTTTTCCGAACTGCTTTTCAATCTGGCCCAAGGCCGCTTCCAACGCTTTATCTCTCTCACCCTGATTCATGCTCATAGTTTCCTCCATTTTAACAAGAACGTGTGTTCGCATTTATCATACAACACAATTTCAAAAAGGTCAAGTTTTTATTAATGTGTCATTCTGAGGAGATTAAGGAGAAGAATCTTTCATTTTCTTTAAAATCCTTCGCTGCGCTCAGGATGACAAGAGCGTTTTTGATTAATGTGACAGCCGGTATAAACTATAACATTAATACATCAGCATCACTATATCATATATTTACATAAATGTAAATATATAGAGTTTGTTTTCATTCCCTTTCTTTCAGATTCCGTTAATTTATTGGATGAAGTCTGAAAACAGGACTCAGTAGAAGCTAACTCTATTATTCAATCTGTGGCCTGCCGTCCAGCAGACGGTTGATCACATCCAGCATTGACAGCATTGCGTAGTTCCGGTTCCAGCTGCGGTTCACATTTCGCATGATGGATTTTTTACATACCATCGTATCGTCCAGAATGGCGCAGATATAGACAAGGCCCACCGGCTTATCCTCAGTAGCCCCGTCCGGACCCGCAATACCTGTAACGGAGATACAAAGCCTGCTGCCGCTCACCTTCTTTAACCCTTCCGCCATTTCTATCGCCGTATTTTCACTAACGGCTCCGTATTTTTCAAGGGTATCGGGATTAACAGAAAGCTCTTCTATTTTCGCTCGGTTGCTGTATGTCACCAGAGCCCTGTCAAAAACGGAAGATATGCCCGGGATTTCCGTAAGGGTCTGAGCAAAGAGTCCTCCGGTACAGGATTCCGCGCTGGAGACGCTTATTCCGCGTTCCATGAGCTTTTGACCCACCACCTGGTACAGATCCTCGTCATCTCTGCTGAAAATGTACTCTCCGACTCGATCTTCCACCAGCTTTATCATTTGATCCACAGCGGTTTTCGCTTCTTCGAGAGAGGCTCTCTTCGACGCGATCCGGACGCTGCATTCTCCCTCTTTGGCATAGGTGGCCAGGGTGGGATCTGTCTGTCCGTCGATAAGGTCCAGGAGCTTCGTTTCCAGCATGGATTCCCCTATGCCGAACATCCGGAGCATGCGATAGTAGATCACGCTTTCCGTCTTTTTTTCCAGAAAGGGTTTAACCTGGCTTTCAAATACGTATTTCATCTCCCGGGGAGGACCGGGGAGGCAGATGATGATCTTCCCGTCCTTCTCCAGGGCGAAGCCGGGAGCGGTTCCCACATCGTTGGGAAACACAGTGGCCCTCGACGGAAAATATCCCTGCTTCCAGTTATTTTCCGTCATAGCCCGGTTCAATTTTTTAAAGTAACTCTCTAATTTCTCCATGGAAGCCTGATGGGGCACTAATTCATCCTGCAGCACCTGGCACGCGATTTCCTTTGTCAGGTCATCCTGAGTGGGGCCAAGACCTCCTGTGGTTATGATCAGGTCGCAATCAAGAAATGAAAGCTCTATCATATGGGCCAGCCTGTGGGAGTTATCCCCCACAGTATGGTGAGAAAGCACATCGAAGCCCAGAAGATTGAGCTGCTGGGACAGGTATACGGTGTTTGTATTGGTAATCTGACCGAATAACAATTCGGTACCGACGCTTAGAATAGACGATTTCAAAAGTCCACCTCTTCTTTTTTAATTATTTTTACATTTTAAATATTTGCTTGTTCTGCACGATATATTCAACCCCGGAGTAAATCGTTGCGATTACGGCGGCCCACATCAGATAGTTTCCGATGGCAAGGTCCGTAAACAGAGAGAAGGGCCAATCCTGCAGCAGAATAAAGGAAAGAGCCACCATCTGCAAAACCGTTTTCAGCTTACCGGATTTGCCCGCCGCTATAATAACCCCTTCTCCGGCGGCCACAGCCCGAAGCCCCGTTATAATAAACTCTCTCGCAAGAATCACGATTACCATCCATCCCGCGATATGCCCCGTCTCTACCAGACAGATCATAGCTGAAGTCACCAGCAGTTTGTCCGCAAGGGGATCCATGATTTTACCGAAGTTCGTTATCAGATTATGTTTCCTTGCGATATAGCCGTCCAGAGCATCTGTCGCGGCAGCGATAATGAACAGAATACCGGAAGCGTATGAATACCCGTTCAGCAGCAAAATGATGAATACAGGAATTAACAAAACTCTTAATATGGTCAGTTTATTGGGAAGATTCATAACAGTCTCCTTGTCTACTCCGAAGGTTCCACAGGGACAGTATGCCCTGTCAGATCGTAATCGAAACCATCGTCTATTTGAACCATGACAAAATCTCCCGGGGAGAGGGGCTCGTCCGAAGTGAAAATTACTTTGTTGTCAATCTCCGGCGCGTCGTAAGCCGTCCTGCCAATATAGCTCTCCTCTTCCAGCTCTTCTACAAGAACTTCATAGATCTGTCCGATCTTCTGTAAATTGTGCTCGAGAGATATCTGCTGTTGCAGCCGCATCAGACGATCCCTCCTTGCCAGCTTTGTCTTCTTGGGAACCTGATCTTTCATGACAGCGGCCGGAGTTCCCTCCTCTTTGGAATAGGCGAAAATTCCAAGGCGCTCGAACCGCATGCTCTCCACAAAATCCTCCAGAATTTCCGCGTCTTCTCTGGTCTCCCCGGGAAAGCCGGTAATCAGCGTGGTTCGAATATGGATGTCCGGCATGGCCAGCCTGAGCTTTCTTATGGTGTTCTCTATCGTAGCCCTTGTAGACCTGCGGTTCATTCGGGCAAGAACCTCGTCACTGGCGTGCTGAATGGGGATGTCGATATATTTGCAGATATTCTCGTTCTCAGCCATCACTTCTATCAATTCGTCCGTTATACGGTCTTCGTAGCAGTACATGAGGCGTATCCAGCGAATTCCGTTTATTTCGCACAGCCCTTTTAGCAACTGGGGTAAATGGTATTCTCCGTAAAGATCGATCCCGTAGGCCGTCACATCCTGCGCTACCAGGATCAACTCTTTGCAGCCCTTTTCAGCAAGCCGGCCAGCCTCCTCCAATATGTCTTCTTTTTTCCTGCTCCGATAAGCCCCGCGAATGGAAGGAATCACGCAGTAGGCACATATATTGTTACAGCCTTCCGCAATTTTTAAATAAGAGGAGTAGGAAACGCCGAGGGAGGCCCTTGTGCCAATTTCCGAATACTCTTTTTCATAGCTGCTGAAGAATGCCTCCTGCCGCCCTTTTGCATGGTCGGAAAGTATTTGTGGGAGGTTTTGATATTCGTTGACTCCCATAACAATATCCGCCTCAGGCAGCGCCTTTCCCAGTTCCTCTCCGTATCTCTGGGAGAGACAGCCGGAAACGATGAGGATCCCCCCCTCCAGCTTGCTCTCGGATAACTCCAGAATCCTGTCGATGGATTCTTCTTTTGCGTCGTTAATAAAACCGCAGGTATTGACGAGAATCGCGTCCGCTTCACCGGGATGTTCTACAATCACGTGACCTGCTTCTATCAAAAGCCCCGCTGCGTATTCCGAATCGGAGACATTCTTGGGGCAGCCTAAAGTATCTATAAAGACCCGCATTCCTTTTCCTTTCTGTGTTCGTTAATTATGTTACTCCTGATTTTGATCCGAATCATCGGGATCCTTCCCCAGGCTTTGGAACTGCTCCAATGTCATCAAAACCTTCCTTGGACGGCTTCCGTCGCTGGGCCCGATGATACCTCTGGCCTCCATCATATCAACCAATCTGGCAGCTCTGTTGTAACCGATCCGAAAGCGGCGCTGCAGCATGGATACAGAAGCTTGTTCCGCACGGACCACCGTTTCAATCGCCTCCTGAAGCAGCTCATCGGTGTCGTCGTCCGGTTCGTTTTCATATGTCTGGTCGATTCTCTGTATTATATCTTCCGCGTATTCGTTATTGGGAACCTGAGCCTTGAGATAGTTGATGACACTATGTACTTCCGAATCCGAAATAAAACAGCCCTGAACTCTGATGGGCTTTGCTACGCCCAGGGGGTTAAAAAGCATGTCCCCCTTTCCGACAAGCTTTTCCGCCCCCGCCATGTCCAGAATGGTTCTGGAATCAAATTGCGAGGATACGGCAAAAGCGATCCTGGAGGGGATATTTGCTTTTATAACACCGGTGATAACGTCTACGGAGGGCCTTTGGGTTGCCACTATGAGGTGCATCCCGGCGGCTCTCGCCATCTGTGCCAGCCTGCATATAGATTCCTCCACCTGTGACGGAGCCACCATCATCAGGTCCGCCAGCTCGTCTATGATAATGACAATCTGGGGCAGCGGCATAGTTCCCTCCTCCTGCCCTTTTATGTGTTCATTGTAGGATGCAAGATCCCTTACTCCCGCCTCCGCGAACTTTTTATAGCGCTCCGTCATCTCGGCAACAGCCCAGCCTAAAGCCGCCGCGGATTTTGAGGGCTCTGTTACAACAGGAATCAGAAGGTGGGGAATGCCATTATAATTCCCCAGTTCAACCACCTTGGGGTCAATGAGAACCAGTTTGACCTCCTCGGGCCTGGCTTTGTAGAGGATGCTTGTAATGATTGAATTTATACATACGCTCTTTCCCGAACCGGTAGACCCTGCTATGAGCAGATGGGGCATGCTCTTCAGATCCGATACGATGGGCGTCCCGGCGATGTCCTTCCCCACGGAAAAAGTGATTTTGGATTTTGAGTTTTTGAATTCCCTGGACTCGATCAACTCCCGGATGGACACCAGATTGATCCGGTCGTTCTCCACCTCGATGCCCACTGCCGCCTTCCCCGGAATGGGAGCTTCCATACGAATGCTCTTAGCCTCCAGATTCAGGGCTATATCATCGGCCAGGCGCACGATGCTGCTGACCTTGACCCCTACGTTAGGCTGTATCTCATATCGGGTGATAGCGGGCCCTTTTGTCACCTGAAGCACCTTTGCGTTAACACCGAAATTCTTCAGAGTCTCTTCCAATTTTATGGCTTTTTCCTTCAGGCTGATGCTTTCATTGACCGGAGGGCCGGTCTGGGTTTTCTTCAACAGATCCAACGGGGGTATGACGTATGGAATAGGAGCTTTGTCTATCTCGATCTTTAGCTCCTCTACTTTTTCTTCCGCAGTGTTTCTGCTCTTTCCGCCCGTTGCCGAACTGTCCTTTGAAGCACCTGCTTCTGAAACCTGCACATTTGCCGATAAGCCCTTCCCCGGTTCAGTAGCGGCAGGCTTTTCAAGGCCGACGCCCTCCTGCTTTTGCCCTGCTTCAAAAAGTTCGTCATTCTTCATATAATCGATGATTTTCATCTGTCCTGGAGAGATAGAGCTCGATGATGACGCGACAGCCGGCTCAGGGGTCGGGACGGCGTCGGGTATAATGGCGGCGCCTCTCTCATCGGCGCCTTTTGTTTTTTTAGCTGGTTTCACCGGCACAGAAACAGAGAGAGGTTCTTCCACAAGTTCTTCCTCTTCTTCATCCCTGTTTTCCTTCGCCTCCCTGCGTTTCATTTTCCAGTGGTCAATAAATTGAGATACCGGCGTATTGATGACCAGCATAAGAGAGACGATCATGACCACCGAAGAAAATATGTAAAGCCCGGGGATTCCTATGGCCTTTTTCAACAGCAGACCCAGCGTCATGCCAAAAGCGCCTCCCCCCGTCAGATGAACGCCGCCGTCAAAGGCTTCTTTAATAAAGCTAAAAGAAAGGGACAGCTCGTCCCCATGAAGAAATCTTGCCGAATTTATAACAGCCGCCATAAAGAAAATCAGACACAAAAATAGCAGGGATCTTCCGCCTATATGTGCCGCCCGTTTCATGAAAAGCAGCAATCCGTACAATATCAAATAATAGGGCAAGGCATAAGCCACCCCGGCGAAAAGACCCTTCAGAAGATCGGAGATAATACGTCCGAACTCCCCCGTTGCCTGGGTCTGCAGGGAAATGACGAGGAACGCCCCCACAGCCATGATAACTATTGCCCAGATTTCATCTCTAAGCCTCTTCTGCGCCTGCCTACGGGTTCGTTCCATTTCTGTTTTTTCTTTGGCCCCTTTGTTTTTAGAACCCTTTGGCCGTCCCGGTTTTTTCTTCTGTTCAGTCATAGAACAAACTCCTCAGTTATTGATAAAAGTGTAGAGCAGCACCAGCCCACCGGCAGTCCATGTATAAAAGGAGAACAGGTAAAGCTTCTTATTGGACACGATCCGAATCATCGTTTTTATGGCGATATAACCGGAAATTGCAGCGACCGCCACTCCCGCGGCAACAGGGAGAAGGATTTCCGATGTAAGGCCTTCCGCGAAGGCCGCCGGGGCCTCTAAAACAACCGCTCCCAAAATAGCAGGGATCGAAATCAAAAAGGCGAACTGAACAGCCAGTTCACGGTTCAATCCGGAGAACAGCCCACCCACGAGAGTCGCGCCGGATCTTGAAATTCCGGGAAGGATAGCAATGCCCTGGCAGATTCCCACAAAAAGAGCGTCTCTAATTTTCATCTCCCGAATGCTTTTGCCCTTCTGCGCCACTCTTTCCGCCATCCATAGAAAACATCCTGTTATCAAAAGGCAAATACCAATCACAGGAACCGAATTGTACAAACCGGCAAAGAGATCGTTGAAAAACACACCTATAATCCCGGTAGGGATCGTCGCTATGATAATCATGACTCCCAGTTTTCTGGTTCCGTTTTTATTTATCTGCAAGCCTCGCCCTGTAACCAAATCCTTTATGACGGCAAAGAGCTCCACTATTAATTCCCAAAGTACTTTATAATAAACGGCGATAAGGGAAATTAAGGTCCCAAGATGCAACAATACGGCAAAGACGAGGACGCTCTCCCCTTCAATGCCAAAAAAATGCTGGATGATAGCCAGATGCCCCGAGCTGCTTATAGGAAGAAATTCCGCCAGCCCCTGAACTAACCCTAAAATGACGGCCTCAAATAATGTCAATGTTCTCTCCTCGCTTTCATTTATAACCCTTCTGATTATATCACAAAAATAAAGAATTTGAATACAATGATATACGACAGATTTCATAAAAAATGGCTGCGCCGAGGAGATACACTTTAAGGTACGGCAGACAGGCATACAGAAAATCAGTTTGAGATACAAAAAAAGCTTTACTTTTTTTTACGCGTTGATATATAATACTGACTTATATTAGCTCCCCACTTTAGGATTATAAACATACCTCTAAAGTGTTACTTTGCAACCTGAGCCTGGCCTTCCAATTGAAGGAAAGGGATGGAATAAAACATGAAATTACAATGCGCTTCACGCGTTAAAACATACAAGGAGGATAAGACAAGATGAACAGAAAACCCAATTTAGCCGTAGTCGGCGCCACCGGTCTGGTGGGAACCACCATGTTGAAAGTGCTGGAGGAGCGGAAATTCCCCTTTGAGAACCTGTATATTATGGCTTCCGCAAAGTCCGCCGGCAGATCGATTACGTTCAAAGGCATGGATTACATAGTTGAAGCCCTCAATGAGAGCTCCTTTGACAAGCCCATTGATGTGGCCCTTTTCTCGGCGGGGGCAACCGTCAGCAAAAAATATGCCCCCCTGGCCGCTTCCAAAGGAATCGTAGTGGTGGATAACAGCAGCGCCTGGAGGATGGACCCTAAAGTCCCCCTGGTGGTTCCCGAGGTCAATCCACAGGAAACCCTGCGCCATAAAGGCATCATCGCCAACCCCAATTGTTCCACCATACAGGCTATGGTCGTCCTCAAGCCTCTCCATGACAAATACAGGATAAAGAGAATCGTTTATTCCACTTATCAGGCTGTTTCCGGAACGGGAATGAAAGGCATTGCAGACCTGAGGGAGGGTCTCGCGGGCAGGGACCTTTTATCGGCATACCCGCACCCCATTGCAGGCAACTGCCTTCCTCATATCGATTCCTTCCTGGAAAATGGATACACCAAAGAGGAAATGAAAATGATTGACGAAAGCAAAGAAATTTTAGGTGATGACAGCATCAGGATCACCGCCACTACGGTCAGAGTTCCTGTATATGACTCCCATAGCGAGTCCATCAACCTTGAATTCGAGAGACCTTTTGAGCTGAATGACGTAAAGGAACTTCTGGCATCTTCTCCGGGCTGTGTAGTTGTTGATGATCCCCAAAACAATCTCTACCCTCTTGCCCGTGAAGCAGCAGGAAAAGACGAGGTCTTCGCAGGGAGAATCCGCAGGGACTTCAGTGTGGAAAACGGACTCAACCTTTGGGTTGTAGCGGACAATATCAGAAAGGGCGCGGCTACCAATGCCGTTCAAATTGCCGAACTGCTTATTAAATAAGGCAAGTGAGGTGTTGTTTCTATGACAATGTTTACGGGCGCGGCTACTGCTCTTGTAACACCCTTTAAAGACGGAAAAGTAGATTTTCCCGCTTTAGGCCGGCTTATCGACTGGCAGATCTTACAGGGAATAGACGCATTGGTGATCTGCGGAACGACAGGCGAAGCGTCTACACTCAATGATGAAGAACATATTGAAACGGTCCGATACGCCGTGAAGAAAACTGCAGGAAGAGTGCCGGTGATCGCCGGGGCGGGGAGCAATGATACCCGTCACGCTATCGAAATGAGTATGGCTCTGGAGCAGGAAGGCGCCGACGGACTGCTGCTGGTAACTCCATACTATAACAAGTGTACACAAAAGGGACTGATCACACACTATATCGCCATCGCCGACCGGATAGGCATCCCTGCCCTGCTCTATTCGGTACCGGGGCGAACAGCGGTAAATATCAGCCCCTATGTCGTTTCCGAGCTGTGCGGTCATCCGAAGATTGCCGGTATTAAGGAAGCCAGCGGAGACATGTCTCAGGTAGTAGAGATCGCAAAATATATCGACGATGATTTTGATCTGTATTCCGGCAACGATGACATCATAGTCCCTCTCCTCTCAGTAGGAGGCATCGGTACTATCTCCGTTCTGGCCAATATAGCTCCCAGGCAAACCCATGACATGGTGGATGCTTATTTAACCGGCAGCACAGCCGACGCCGCAAAGGTGCAGATTTCGTTAAAGGGCCTTATCGACGCCCTATTCTGCGAGGTAAACCCAATTCCGGTAAAAGCCGCGTTGCATCTGATGGGAATGATAGAGTTGGAATATCGCCTTCCTCTCTGCCCGCCCCAGCCGGAGTCTTTGGAAATCATCAAAAAACAGATGGCGGCCTGCGATTTGTTATAAGTATAAGGAGGTCTCTATGGATATCCTGCTTCACGGATGCGGCGGCCGTATGGGCCGCATGGTTTCGGAAACCGCAGCTGAGAAGGACGGCCACAATGTAGTCTGCGGTGTAGATCCGGAATGCGGCGGGGATTTGCCCTATCCTGTCTATCCGGACTTTACCTCTGTTCCCCTACAAGCCGATGTGGTCATTGATTTTTCCCAGCCCTCCGCCCTCAGGGAGCTCCTTGGCTGGTGCGTACTTCACAGTATGCCGGCAGTTATCGCCACTACCGGCCTGGGACCGGAAGAATACCGTATTATCCAGGAAGCGTCAAAACAAATTCCAATTTTTCAATCTCCTAACATGTCACTGGGAATACATGCGCTCTGTAAGACCCTTCCAAAGCTCACCTCGATATTGGGCAAAGATTTTGACGTCGGTATTTTTGAAACCCATCATAAATATAAAAAGGACGCGCCAAGCGGTACGGCATATCTTCTCCAGGATGCCCTGCCGGAAGGCTGCACCGCTGTAACGGCACTGCGTTTAGGCACAATACCCGGCCAGCATACGGTAATTTTCGCCGGTCCCGATGAAGTGCTTGAGCTGACCCATACCGCCTATTCCCGAAAGATATTTGCCCTGGGAGCGCTGAAGGCCGCGGCTTTTCTTATCACGCGAAAACCCGGCCTCTACACCATGAGCGATCTATAAAGAGATCAAAAAATCTATATATGCGTTAAAACCATGTAAAAATCGCCGGCGGCTGCCGGCGATTTGAATTTCAGTGAGAGATCAATAGGTTATGCCTCCGCTGATACAATTTCCTTACCGTCGTAATGATTGCAATTGGGACATACTCTATGTGGAAGCTTGGGCTCGTGACACTTTGAACATGTGGATAATGCAGGAGCTGCCATCTTCATATTAGGAGATCTTCTTTTATCTCTTCTCGCACTCGAAGTTCTTCTTTTAGGTACTGCCATCGTTAACACCTCCTTCTTTGTGTACGAACGTTACAAATTATACATGGGAGAAAATGCTTTGTCAACGAATTTTTAGCTGAGTTTTGATACAATCTCCACTGTATCCTGTGCGATCATCAACTCTTCGTTGGTGGGAATCAGCATAATCTTGACTTTAGAGCTATCCATGCTGATGATCTGTTCCTTGCCTCTGACGTTGTTCTTTCCGTCGTCCAGTTCAATTCCAAGACCCTGCATTTCAGAACAGATGAGTTTTCGCATCCCTATATCGTTTTCGCCTACGCCCGCCGTAAATACGATAGCGTCGGCGCCGTTCATCTTAGCCATGTAGGAACCGATATAGGATTTAACACGGAGAGCAAATACCTTCAAAGCCAATATGGCCCTTTCATTGCCCTGGGCCTCTGCTTCTTCCAGATCTCTGAAATCACTGCTTACACCGGAAAGGCCGGCAACGCCGGATTTCTTATTCAGAATATTTATCACTTCTTCAGCACTGATACCCTCTTTTTCCGCAATGAATGTGATGACAGCCGGGTCGATAGCTCCCGATCTCGTTCCCATGACGAGGCCGTCAAGAGGTGTGAATCCCATACTGGTATCCACGCAAACGCCGTTCTTGATAGCCGCGCAGCTGGCTCCGTTACCCAAATGACAGGTGATGACTCTGAGGTCTTTAACGTCTTTACCCATCAATTCCGCAGCCCGCATGGAAACGTATTTGTGGCTTGTTCCATGGAAGCCGTATTTGCGGATTTTATGTTTTTCATAGAGTTCATAAGGTATGGCGTACAAGTAGTTCTCCGGTTTCATCGTCTGATGGAAAGCGGTATCGAATACAGCTACCATCGGCGTCTCAGGCATTAACTCCTGACAAGCGCGTATACCTAAAATATTAGGCGGATTGTGGAGGGGCGCCAGATCAACGCATTCTTCCAAAGCGTCCATTACATCATCGGTAATCAAAACAGAAGAGGCATATCTCTCTCCCGCGTGGACTACCCTGTGCCCTACTGCGCTGATTTCATCCATAGAAGCAACCACACCGTGCTCCTTATTTGTCAAGGCCTCCAGCACATAGCCTATGGCGTCTTTATGATTTTTCATAGGGGCCTCAAAGATGTACTTGTCCATTCCGATCTTCTCATGTTTCATGACGGAACCATCGATGCCGATCCTTTCCACCAGACCTTTCGCCAGCAGTGTGGAATCGTTCATCTCCAAAACCTGATACTTCAGGGACGAGCTCCCGCAGTTTACGACTAATACCTTCATTACATATACTCCTTTTCGCGCTGAATAAATAATCTATTAAATTGGCGACCTGTTCCGATGCCATATACAATTATAGTCCCATTGTCCAATAAAAGCCATAGAAAATTTGCCCCTTTTGACTTTCCTTTAACAATAAGGCCTGCAGATGTAATCCGAACGGGTGTATATTTCATTGCGATAGATTAGATTATAAATATCGGCGGCCAGCACGTCATAGCGCAAAAGCTTCCAGATTGGATCCTCCGGCGACACCTCTTTATTGATATTGCTGATGATGGGGATAGAGGCACATTCCATCTTCTTAATGTGCCGCAGAAGCTTCGCCCCCTTTTCAGAAAAGCCTAAAACTCTGGCATAATAAGATGGCTCTTTCAGGGTTTGAAAAAAAGCTTCTTTTGTCAAAGAAGTCAGTGTATGAAGCAAAAGTCTTCTTATTCGCGTCTCTGTATATCGTTTGGAAAGAACGGCAGCTACCAATTCTTCCATGCCGGCACTCTTAATGATGGCTTTTTTCAGCTTGTTCTCCAAGCCTTCCCCGATGCTGAAAACTTCCGCCAACTCTTCATTGGGCGTGGTTAGTATTTTATATACCAGCATGGTATATAACCCTTCCGAATCGGTGACAGGTTTCACATCGACCCGCTCCATAATCTCCGCAGTGGCTTGTGGCACCGCCTGACTCACCGCGCTGACTTCCTGCTTTTCCGCAAGCTTTCGACGAATGGCCGTGGCGCTGGCCATAGGGTTGTCCGCATCCTGATCGTGATAACCCTTTCCGAATCTCTTGACGGTTACAGGCTCCATCCTTTTGCCGGAATGTATCCACTGTTTCAGGTATTCCACCGCAAGAATGTTGTTGGGATCCCTGATCAAAGCTGCGGCGTCTTCTCCTTCGAGTTCTTTCAAAGCTTCGAATCTTGCCCGGGGATAGGAAAAGCCCATGTCCAGGAAATTTTTCAGAGCGGTTTTAAATTCCGGCCCTTCATGAACTAAAAACTCGGCCGTCCCCAGCAGGCCTGTAAGCTCTCCGGATTCACTGCCGAAAGAAAAGTGGGAAACGCAGCCCAGTCCATCCAGGATCCCCATTGCGCCCATGGCAAAAAACTCCGCGTTGTTGCACGCAAATACAAAGGGAAGTTCCAGAACCAGATCCGCACCATTTTTTACAGCCATCTCCGCACGGGTCCACTTGTCGTAGACCGCCGGCTCCCCTCTCTGGGTGAAATCGCCGCTCATCACCACTATCACATTGTCTGCCTGTACGAGTTTTTTCGTTTCGCTCAGATGGTAGAGATGTCCGTTGTGAAACGGGTTGTATTCCGCTATGATTCCCGCATTGTTCAATGGGAGTCTTCCTCTCTTTCCGTCAGCAGTAGATTTATCACCACAGTAAGTAAAAATAGAATTAATATTATTATAATCATCCTTGTGGAGAATAGCAATTGTATCAGGAAACTCGGCTGAACAGCTCCCTGGAAACTGCCGAAAAAGCCTACGCTCTGTACCGCCCTGTTCAACAGGTACGGCGCCGATACATAAGCCAGGATTCCCGCAATGACGCCGTGGGACAGCTTGATTCCGATGTAAGTAAAGAGACGAATCTGCAGTCCGCTCAATACACTCATAGATTGAGCCATTATAGAAAGCCCTCCGAAAGAAATCAGAAAAGACGCCATTGCGCATTTCAACCTCAGTCCGGCCGTCCCGGAAAGGGATATCTCATTAATGCCCACAGTCATTTCCAGCAGACCTTTATAAAAGCCTGAGCTTTGCTGATTTTCCAAGGGATTGAAGACTCCCGCAATCTCCAGCAAGTCCGTAACATATGTAAAAATAATGATGTAGCAACAGATCACCCCAAGGGTTTTTAACGAGGACAAGATAGAGTCCGTTAACATTTCCAGCATAGACCGGTTATCGACGGCGGATTCCCTGCGGCTTGATTTGCTGAAAACCCTTCTCTCTCTGTCTCTGCCTGTCAAAACCCGAAACAGCAAACCGTTTATTAATGCCGCCGCGTAATGTGACAGGGCGATAACCACGCCTGCCGCTGTGGAATGCAGCATCCCCGCGCCGACGGTGCCCAGCATAAACAGCGGACCGGAGGTGGAGCAAAAAGAAAGCATCCGAACCCCTTCCCTGTCTGTTATTTCGTCTCTTCCTCTCATCTGTCCGATCACCCTCGGCCCCATGGGATAACCGGAGGTAATGCTGACGATAAAAACGAAGGAGGAAGAGCCGGGAGTTCCGAAAAGTTTTTGAAACGGCTTTTCAAAAAATCTCCCCACAAGGGAGGGTATCCCTAAAGAAATCATGAAATCTGAACAAATAAAAAAGGGAAGCAATGCGGGCAATACAGAAATTGCCCACAAAGCGATTCCCTGTCGCGTCGATTCTAAAACCACCGCAGGAAAGAATATCATAGAGACAGCCGCCGCCGAAGCAGCGATTCCCGCCAGTATATATTTCCCTGAATTCCGCCTTGACCGTTTCATAGTCAATCATATTCACAGCAACGGCAGAATATTCAACAGGATGGCCGGTGGTTACTGCTCGCTGTCCACCTGAGCCTTATAAATCATTTCTTTGATTTCATTCCTGTTCTCCGTCAGAGTTGTGTTGAGACCGTCAAAAGTCTTTTGCAGTTCATTGAACATATCGGTAAAATACACGGCGTTCAACTGGTCTATTTTATTCTGGAAATCATACAGGATGCTGTCTATGTAATCGAAAGTGCTCATCTTCAGATTCTTGACATTGGTCTCCGCCACACGCATGATTTCGTCAGCTCTGATTTTGGCCTTCACCGTAATATCATCGTTTTCGATCAGGGATTCCGCCTGGAGCCGCGCTTCCTTCAATACCGACTCGTATTCCTGTTTTGCTTCATCGAGTATCCTCTGGCGCTCACCTTTAATCCACTGCGCCTGCTGAATTTCATCAGGTAGCTCGATGCGGATTTCCTTGACGATCTCAAGCAGCTCTTCTGCGTCAACAAGAATTTTACCCGTCAGCGGAAAGCCGGAACTGGTGTCAATAATATCTTCGATTTCATCTAAGAGTTCTAAAACTTTCATTGGCCAAATCCCTCCCGATTCTTATTTGTTAAATTTCTTCTTCAATTCCTTCAACACGGCTTTCGGTACCAGGCCGGTTACATCGCCGTTCAGTGAGAACACTTCTTTTACGATACTGGAGCTGATAAAAGAGTACTGCGGCGTTGTCATCAGGAAAATGGTCTCCACATCTTTATTGTACAATCTGGCGTTCATCTGCGCCATTTGAATTTCAAACTCGAAATCCATGGTGGCTCTCAGTCCGCGAACTACGGCGTCAATCTGATTGCAGTTCACGTAATCCGCCAGCAACCCATCGAACCGAATCACCTCGATATTCGTTAGATTGCCGGTGCAGGCTGTTATCATCTTAACCCTTTCCTCTGAGGTGAAAAAAGGTTTTTTCGATTTATTTTCCATCACGCCGACAACCAGTTTGTCGCAAAGCTTGGATACCCGGTTGATCATGTCAAGATGGCCGTTGGTAATCGGGTCGAAAGTGCCGGCGTAAAGTACTTTTTTCATAGATTCTCCTCCGATGATGCCGTATATAAAGTAATAACGGTGTTTCCATATTTCTTCGTCTTCCACACTGAAAACCCCTCGATACTTTCGGGAAGTTTCTGGCGGGCGTCGTGTTCTGCTATAATGACGCCGTCCGCTGCCAGCAGATTTCGCTGCCAAATAGTTTCCAGACAGGCTTCCATGAGGCCCGCTTTATAGGGAGGATCTAAAAATATCAAGTCCGCAGGCTCGTGAATCTGGTGGAGAACCTGTTTCCAGTCTCCGCGAATCAGTTTGCAGCGGTCTTCAACCTGAAAGGCAGAAATATTTTTAAAGGTCAACTGGGCCCCTTCTTTTGATTTTTCACCAAAATAAACCTTCCCGGCGCCCCTGCTGACGGCCTCCAGTCCCAAACCCCCTGTTCCTGAAAACAAATCTATGACAACCGCTCCGTCCAGTTCAGGTGCGACTATGCTGAACAGAGCCTCTTTTACTTTATCTGAAGTGGGACGAATCAGCTTGTCCCTGGGCGCTTCAAGCTTTCTGCCCTTCAATTGCCCGGCTATAATACGCAATACAAACGCCCCTTTCCATCGGTCTATTCTAACACATTGTAATATATGTTGACAAGCATTTGGAACGGCTGAAAGATAAATGCAAAAAGACCCGCATTTGCATGCGGCTCTTTTTGACTCATTTAAATGAAATAACGAATTGTTTTGCAGACGGTTAACCGTTTACTTTACCGGATAACTGCTGTTCAGCCATCTCAACCAATCTCTTGGTCATATAGCCGCCAACATAACCGTTCTGTCTTGCTGTCAAGTTGCCCTTATCCATGTTTTCATAATTCGCGAGTCCCAGTTCATTGGCGATCTCGGTTTTCATGTTCTTCAGTCCGGGCTTTGCATTTGCAACTACGTTTGCCATTATATTCACCTCCTGTTACACTCATAATTTAACCACAGGAAATGAAACTATGTGATGTAATAATTTCATGTCATGGACCCTTTTACCACGTGTTTTTTTGAAAAAATTGTTCATAATTTATGTGCTTATCTTGTCCATTATATACTTACTAAATCCGTTCCGCTGAATAATTTGCTCAATCTTTCCTTCAAAGCGCTGTTTTCCGAAAGGACTAAAAGCGGGTCCTCTTCCAGTAAGTCCGCCGCCTCACTTCGAACTGTCTCTAAAATACGCAGATGCTTGGAAAGATCAGCGATACGAAGCTCGGGGATGCCGTGCTGCCTCACTCCGAAAAACTCTCCCGGTCCGCGCAGCTCAAGATCTTTTTCGGCAATGAGAAAACCGTCGTTGGTTTTTTCCATAACCGCCGCTCTTTCTTTGGCCATTTCACTTTTGGAGTCGGAAATCAGAAGACAATAGGACTGATGTTCTCCTCTGCCGACTCGTCCTCTCAACTGATGGAGAGCGGCAAGTCCGAATCTTTCAGCATTCTCTATGAGCATCACCGTGGCATTGGGAACGTTTATTCCTACTTCTATCACCACAGTTGAAACGAGAATATCCGCTTTGCCTGAATAAAACTCTTCCATAATCAGATCTTTTTCCGATTGCTTCATGCCGCCGTGTAGAAGTTTCACTCTAAGGTCTTTGAACCGCTTCGTCGTTTCCTCATAAATCTGAGTGGCGGATTTTACATCGATATGTTCGGAATCTTCGATGAGCGGGGCCACAATATATGCCTGCCGGCCTTCTTTTACTTGACTTTCTATAAATTCATAGGCTTTATCCCGATTTTTTTCCGACAGCACTTTTGTCAAAATCGGCTGTCTTCCCGCCGGCATCTCATCGATGGCTGAGTGATCCAAATCCCCGTAAAGGATTACCGCCAGGGTTCTGGGAATAGGCGTGGCGGTCATAACCAGCACATCCGGGTTTTCCCCTTTTTGAGAAAGGAGGGTTCGTTGATTCACGCCGAAGCGGTGCTGCTCGTCCGTTATGACCAGCCCCAGATTGGCGTATTCCACTCCCGGTTGGATCAGAGCATGGGTTCCCACAAGGAAGTCAACGTCTCCTTCCGCAAGCTCCTTCTGAAGGATTCTTCGCTGCTGCTGCCCCATGCTTCCCGTCAGCAGGCCTACCCGGACCCCAAAGCCGTCAAACATCTTATTTAAGCTATCAAAGTGCTGTTGTGCCAACAATTCCGTAGGAGCCATCATAACGGCCTGATATCCGCATTTTACGGCCTTATACGCGGCGGCGGCGGCCACGGCCGTCTTTCCGGAGCCCACATCTCCCTGCACGAGCCGATTCATCACTCTGGGAGCTTCCATATCGCTCTCGATTTCCGACAGTACTCGTCTCTGCGCACCGGTAAGCTCGAAGGGCAGCGCCGAAAGAAAGTCGTCCGTTCTGATTTCAGAGGAAAAGGCAATCCCGCCATCGACTTTTTTGATTTGCCTTTTTATAGATAAAAGCCCAAGCTGAAGCAAAAAAAGCTCGTCGAAAACAAGCCGAAATTTAGCTTCTCTGACTTTTTGCATGTCCTTTGGGAAATGGATGTTCTCAATGGCGTATCGCAGCCCGCAGAGCCGGTTCGCAGTAATGATCCTCTCGGGCAAATACTCAATGAGTTCCCTTGTATAAGCAAGAGCCTGACGCTGCCATTTGCGCAGGTCATTCTGTGAAAGGCCCTGAACCAGAGGATAAACGGGAAGTATCTCTCCGGGCTGATCCTGCTGCCAGCGATTAAAATCGGGATGGACCATCTGAAGACGGCCTGCCCTCTCTGTTACTTTTCCGTAAAATTCGTAATCATGTTCCTTGTTTAAGGTTTTTTCCAGATAGGCCGCGTTAAAAAATACCACTTCGATGCTTCCGCTATCGTCTGTAATTAGCAGCTTCAGGTTTTTCTTTCTTCCATAGCCATATCCCCCTCTGACCATCAGCGTTATCCGACCTCGGATCAACGCGGTCTCGCCTTCCGTCAGTTCGTCGATCTGTCTGCGGTTACTTCGATCCTGATAGCTCCTGGGGTAATATGAAAGAAAATCCCCAACTGTGTGAATTTTCAATTTTTCAAGCGCTTTCACCTTTTGCGGGCCGACGCCCTTCAGGCTGGTGGTGCTGTCTTGTATACCCAATTGCTCACTCCTCATGGAAAAGTCAGACCTGTCCCTCTTATCCCTTCACCTCAATGTTTCGAGGCGCGATGTATTTGGATATCAGCCCCGTCACTACGATGGCGATGCTGTTAGCCTCAAGGCCTGTAAAAGCTTCAATATCCGCCTTGATATCGACGATAAGCTGCTCCGTCGCATGACCGATGCTGGTTCCGAAACGGATGGCGATATAGATTCTTATGTCGAGTCCCGTTTCTCCCATGTTTATCTCAAAATAATCCGCGGCGTCGGAAACGCCATGCTTATCTTTCGGACGTACAAGTTTACCTTTATGATTTGTAATCAGAACCCGGCCGCCGAATTTGCGCACAGCCTCAATTACGATCCTGCCGATAACCGGTCTTCGGATCTTGATATTGCCGGCTTCTGTTTCCATATAATATAAAGCCACGACGACGCCCTCCTTCCCAATTGCAATTGCCCCGCTTTTTTATTCCGAACCAGACCCCTCTGTCATCCTGAACGTAGTGAAGGATCTTTATAAGATTCTTCGCTGGCGCTCAGAATGACAAAGGGATGTTGATTTTGCGGATATTATATTTAATAGTAGCATACAGCTCAAAATTTTGGAATTGCTTTTTTCCTTCGGCAAGGATATACTATATTTTGTCCAAAGTGAAAAAAGTATTTTACATACTAATATTCCCATGCTATAATGTCATTTGTTCAGCGTGAAATGAGTTGCATTTATGCATGTAATACTTTTACAGTCAAGGGAGGTGTAATAGATGTCAAACAAATGCGAAGTATGCGGTAAGGGTCAGGCTTCCGGAAATAACGTGAGCCACTCCAACAGACATACCAGAAGAAAATGGAACGCCAACATCCAGACTGTCAGAGTTGAAGAAAACGGCACAGTTCTCAGGAGAAAGGTATGCACCAGATGCATCCGTTCCGGCAAGATCAACAGAGCAATCTAAAATGTAAACAAACTCCCCCGGTTATGCCGGGGGTTTTTCATTGCATCCTTCAAACCGTAAAAAGCTTAAAACCGCAGAAAATCATAATTCCCGCCAGAAGGATCAGCCACGCCTTCGACGGAAGTAAAAAAGCGCATATTGTCACGGCCCCAACGATGAGCATCACAAGTCCCAGCAGCTCCGCTTCGCCCTGTTTGCACTTGGATTTCTTCTTCTTCATGAACAGACACACCTTTCAGATCATGTTGTGATATAGATCAGGCACAGCAGCAGCGCGATAGCGGCCGCCAAAGCCGCATACCAAACGTACAGCGGCACATTATGTATCATTAAAATGACGCCGGAAAGACCCAGAGCCAGGCCAAGGATTTTCCACGCCCCCGCATGCCTCCTTTTTCTCCTTCTCATCCATATCACCTGTGCTTATCAACAATTAAAAAACCCGCCCGTATAACAATGTATGCCGGCAGGCTTAACTTTGTGCTTCTTCCCCATAAAAGAACGGGACGATGTGGGTATCATCCGGATTGTCATCCTGAAGGTCGTGAAGGATATTTAGTAAGATTCTTCGCTGACGCTCAGAATGACACACAGGTCTTAGTCTTATGATTATATTTAGATTTATTCTTCGTGACGATGCAAGCATCGTCCGGCGGTGCATGGGGGTAGCGCCCCGGCGAATGCAAGCAAGTGCCAACCGTAAATAACGGACCGTCTCAATCCTACGGCACGCAGCGCGCGGCTATTGAGCAGGGGAGTTACCCCCATGCGCCGCCGGACCAATCAAAACGAGGTTTGAAATCTGAATCAGCTATTGCGGTCGATTTGGTGAGGGGTTTTCAAATTCCCTATTTTTCGGCTTCGCTCTTCTAAAATTTCTTCAATTTCATCAAGAGGAATCCCCTGTTCCGCCAGGAGAACCATCAGGTGATAGAGCAGGTCGCAAATCTCCTGCTTGATCTCCTCCCCATCGCCGTCCTTTGCGGCGATGATGACTTCGCTGCACTCCTCTCCGCATTTTTTCAATATCTTATTGAGTCCCTGTTCAAATAAATAGCCTGTATACGACCCTTCTACGGGCTCTTTCTTTCTGTTAAGTATTATATTATATAGTTGATTCAGCGTTTGATTCATCATTATTCTTTAAAATCCCCTTTCTGTAAAAACAACTCATGTTGCCCGTGTGGCAAGCCGGCCCGGTCTGCTCCACATGAATGAGCAAAGTATCGTTGTCACAATCCGGCGTAATGGAAATTACTTTTTGGTAATGCCCCGAGGTGGCTCCTTTGTTCCAGAGTTCTCCCCTGGATCGGCTGAAAAACCAGGTATAACCGCTGTCAATGGTACGCTTGAGACTTTCTTCATTCATATATGCCAGCATCAGCACCTCCCCGGAGGTCACATCCTGAACGATAGCGGGAATCAGTTCTCCTTTTTTAAAATAACAGGAGAGATCCCTGCCTCCGTCGTCAAGATTTACCGGTATCCCGTTGTTTCTCAGGGCTTTTTTCACAGCGTTAACCGTTAAATCCCCGTAGTGGAAAATGGACGCCGCAAGAGCAGCTTCACAGCAGGTCTCCCGAAATACTTTTACAAAGTGGCCCACGGTGCTGCAGCCTCCCGAGGCGATAACGGGAATCTTTACCGCCTGGCAAACCGCATTCAACATGGGAAGATCAAAACCTCCTTTGGCGCTGTCCGCGTCCAGAGACGCCAGGAGAATCTCCCCTGCCCCCAGTTCTTCTGCCTGACGGGCCCATTCCACCAGATCCAGCCCTGTATTCGTTTTTCTTCCGTTGATGACCATGCTGTAGGATCCGTTGCCGCCCTGTTTGCCGTCTAAGGACAAAATAATACGCTCACTTCCGAATTCAGCAGCAGCCTCACGAAGAATCTCGGGACGTTTAACCGCGGCGGTATTGATGAAGACCTTGCTCGCTCCGGCCTGTATCAACCTCCCTATATCCTCTAAGTCCTGAACCCCGCCCCCCGCAAGGATGGGAACGGTCAGAGTTTTCGCCGCCTCACTGACCAGATCCGCCATGATCTCCTTTCCCTTCTCTGTTGAGGTAACGTCGAGGAAGAGGATTTCATCCGCACCCTGCTGCACGTATTGGCGGGCGTATTCCAACGGCTCTCCTACCTCTCGTAAACCCATGAAGTTAACGTTTTTTACTACTTTTCCCCCGTAAATATCCAGGCATGGTATAATTCTTTTTGCGCCCATTTCTCCATCCTTCTTTCTGAATTTAATCCTCTTTCCTATTCACAGCCGAACCTGCCGGTCAAGTCAATGGCTTCCTGTAGATTCAAACTGCCCTGATAGATGGATTTACCGCATATGGCTCCATGCATCCCAATCCGGCAGAGGGCCTTGATATCTTCCGCGTTCCGTATTCCTCCGCTGGCTATGATCTTCGAGGATACAGAGTTTTTTAAACACTGTAAATGCTCCAGATTCGGTCCGGATAGGGCTCCGTCTCTTGAAATGTCAGTATAAATTATCGTTTCAACCCCCATGGCTTCCATGCGGCGGGCCGTTTCCACGTAGCCGGCGCCGCTCTCCGCAATCCATCCCGAAGTTTTAACAAGGCCGTTCTTCGCGTCTATTCCCACGGCGATTCTATTGCCGTACTCTTTCACCGCGGTTTCTACAAGAGCCGGATTGTCAATGGCGATAGAGCCCAGAATCACCCTGCTGATCCCACGGTCCAGATAATAGGAAACATCTTCCATGGTCCTTATCCCGCCGCCCACTTCTACTTTAAGTCCGGTCTTCTCCGCTACGGAGGTGAAGATGGAACTGTTGACCCGTTTTCCCTTCAGCGCCCCGTCCAGATCCACCATATGGATCCATTCCGCGCCTGCTTCTTCGAAGGATAGAGCCGTCTCCAGCCAACTGTCCGCCACCCTTTCAGAGCTTTCAAAAACCCCCTGGGTCAGCCTCACACACTGTCCTTCATAGATATCGATCGCTGGTAAAATAATCATTTACAGACTTCCTTTCGTAGAGAGGATCTGTTGACTCTCCGATCTGGCGCAAGCTTGCTTCAGAGCATGAGCAAAGGCTTTGAAGAGGGCCTCCGCTATATGGTGATCGTTGCTTCCGTAAGCCAGGTTCAGATGCAGCGTAACTCCCGAGTTCATGGCAAAGGCATAAAAGAACTCTTTTATCATCTGAATATCCAGATCCCCGATCATGGACCCGGTGAAACCGGCATTAAAAACCAGATACGGTCTGCCGGAGATATCCAGATTGCAGGAAGCTAAAGCCTCATCCATGGGGATGGTGAACATCCCGTAACGTCCGATGCCCTTTTTGTCACCTATAGCTTTGGAAAAAGCGGTTCCCAAAACGATACCCACATCCTCAACGGTGTGATGGCAGTCTACTTTGAGATCCCCCTGGCAGGTAAGCTCCATATCGAAACCGCCGTGGAGGCAAAAGGCCGTGAGCATATGATCGAAAAAGCCTACCCCCGTATCGATGCCGCACTGTCCTTTCCCATCCAGAGAAAGAGACAGGCTTATATCCGTTTCTTTTGTTTTCCGTTGGACTTCACTTTTCCTCATCATTTATCCATCCCTTCTATCTCGCTCAATACAGCTTTTATTCCTTCAATAACCTGACGGTTTTCTTCCCCGGTTCCCACCGTAACGCGAAGAATGGTCCCGAGGCTTCTCACCAAAATGGACCGCGCCTTCAGTCCTTCCCGGATGCGCTCCGCATGATCCGTCTCGATGCAAATGTAATTGGTAGCGGTGGGATAAATCCTCTTTATGGCCGGAGCTGCCTCCAGACTTTTCAAACCCTCGTATAATTCCGCCCTGTTTTCCAGTATTTTCGCGATGGCGCCCTCTATGTATCCCGGCTCGGACAGCAGGACCCGTCCGGCAGTCTCCGTCAAGATATTCAGATTATAGGGTGGTCGAAGAGCGTTAATCACATTGATGAGCCTTGAGGAGGAGTGCGCGAAGCCCAGGCGGATGCCCGCGCAGCCCAGGGCTTTTGAGCAGGTGCGCAGGACAATAAGATTGTCCCGGCTGGCGGCTTCCTGCAGAACCGACTGGTCGGAAAAGTCCATATAGGCTTCATCCACTATGACAAGGGCGTCGGTGTTGTCTACGATTTCCATTACCTTTTCCGCCTCCATCACCGTGGAAAAAGCGCTGGAAGGATTGGAGAAGAGCAAAGCCGTCACCTTCTCCTTCCGGATTTTATCGATGACCTCCGCCGTATTCAGGTTCCCTTCGCTGTCTCTCGCAATAAAGCAGGTATGCCTTTCATAAGTCGACGCAAAGACAGGGTACATGGAAAAATCCGGATTTGCCAGAAGCAGCTTGTCATCGGACTTCAGGAAAGCGCCGATGAGCAGAGAAATCAGTTCGTCCGAACCGCTGCCGGCTACGATCAGGTCCGGATCCACATTGCAGTAACCACCGTAAGCCTTCCTAAGCTCTCCGTAGCTGTCGTCGGGATAACGGTTCAGCGGCACATCCCCCAGAGCCGCCATAAGCCTGTGCTTTAGTTCTTCTTCCGGCAGGATAAAGCTCTCGTTGGCGTCCAGCCTGATCCTGCAGTCCTCCATGGCGACTTTATAGGGATCTATCTTTTTCAGTTTTTCATTTAATTGATATGTCATTTTGCCCTCTCCTTTATTCGAATCGAATGGCGACGGCCTTTGCGTGAGCGTCAAGTCCCTCTCTGCCGGCAATTTCCAATATATCCTCTTTACATGGAGCAAGGGCTTCTTTTGTGTAATATGTATAGCTCATCCGCTTCATAAAGCTGTGTACTCCCAGAGGCGAAGCAAATCTGGCCGTTCCCATGGTGGGCAGAACGTGATTTGTTCCAGAATAATAGTCTCCCAGAGGCTCCGGACTGAAGGACCCGCAGAAGACGGAACCTGCGTTTCTGATCTCCGGAAGCATATTCAAGGGATCCTCCGTCATAATCTCCAGATGCTCCGGAGCAATCCGGTTTGCGATACGGATCATTTCATCCGCGTCGTGGCAAATCACAATCAGTCCGTAATTATCCAGAGATTCTCTTACGATATCACTTCTCTTCAGGGCCTGAGACTGGGCCTGGACCTGTTTCAAGGTTTCCTGCGCCATAACTTCGTCTGTTGTAAGAAGAATGGCGGCGGACATTGGATCATGCTCCGCCTGGCTGAGAAGGTCTGCCGCCGCGAAGCGGGGATCCGCGGACGCGTCGGCGATGATGAGGATCTCGCTGGGTCCGGCTATCATATCGATATCCACCTCGCCGTATACGGCCCTTTTCGCTGCCGCCACATAGATATTACCCGGCCCGACGATCTTGTCCACTGCGGGAATGGTCTCCGTTCCATAGGCCATGGCCCCTATTGCCTGAGCTCCTCCTGCCAGAAAAACCCGATCCACTCCGGCGATACAGGCTGCCGTCAGAATATCCGGGTTTGCCCTGCAGAACATAGTTCCATCGGCAGTCCTGTGAACCTCCGGCGGCGTCAGCATGACGATCTCTCCTACTCCCGCAAGCTTAGCGGGAATGGTATTCATCAACACTGTGGAGGGATAGGCCGCTGTGCCGCCGGGCACGTAAATCCCTGCGCGATCCAGTCCTCTGAGGATCTGTCCCAGCAGGGCGCCCTTTTCTCTCCGGACCTCATATCCCGTCTCCACTTGTTCTCTGTGATACTCCCTTATATTCTCAGCGGCGTTTTCCAGCGCCCGCCTATATCCCTCATCCGCCTCGTCAAGGGCCTTTGTCAACTCACTCCGGGGTATCTCGAAAGGTTCGGCCCAGGCTCCGCCAAACCTCCTTTCATAAGCCGCCACCGCTTCATCTCCACGCTCCTGTACATCCCTCAGGATCCCTTCGACGGCGGCGGTGACCTCCCGGCCTGTCTCCTTTACCCTGCTCTTCATATCCTTCAGAAGAGCGTCTATGTTTTCCCCGTTACTTTTTACTATCCGCATACTGTCTCCTCTATCTTCTCCGCCATGCTGTCTATAAAACCGTCGATGGCGTTCTTCTTCAGTTTCATGCTGGTCTCATTGACGATGAGCCGCGCGGAGATCTTCCGGATTTCCTCCACAACAACGAGACCGTTTTCCGACAGGGTTTTGCCTGTTTCCACCAGATCCACGATGCCGTCCGCCAGAGATAAGAGAGGCGCCAGCTCCACCGAACCCTCCAGCTTTATGACCTGAATATCCATTCCCTTTTCTTCGAAGAAATCCCTGGCGATTTTCGGATATTTCGTGGCAACCCTCTTTATAGAGTAACCGGAATAGAAGTCGCTGTCCCCTGGGGCGGCAAGGACGAACCTGCACCTCCCGAATCCCAGATTCAATACCTCGTAAAAGCTGCCTCCCTGCTCCATAATGGTGTCCATTCCCACAACGCCCATATCGCAGACTCCGTGCTCCACATAGGTAATCACATCCGCCGCCTTCCCGAATACAACATCTATATTCTGACCCGGCACAGTAAGAAAGAGCTTTCTTCCCTTATCGCTCAGACCGCTGCAATCAAATCCCATCTTTTCAAAGAGCTTAATAGCGCTTTTTTCCAACCTGCCTTTTGTGAGAGCGATACGCAGTCTCCTGTCCCCGTCCTGGCCGCGACGATTTTCAGCGTCGCTCAGAACTCCGTCGGCAATCAGATCTACATTTATGGCGAAGCCTGTGGCAGGAAGATCGCAGCCGAACTCCTTCAGCAGATTGTCATATCTGCCTCCCGACAACAGGGACTCTCCAACTTTTGAAACATAGCCATTAAAGACCAGTGAACTGTAGTAATCCGCCTGATTTACCAGGCCAAAATCTATGATTACGCTTTCTTCAAGGTTCAAATCTGTAAGAGCGTCATAAATTGCCTTCAGGTATTCCAGCATATCGATCAGCTTTTTATCATAACCGTCGAATAGATCCCTTGCCCTCTCAAAGACCTCCGTACCGCCGAAGAGCTTGGGGATCTCTCTCAGAATGGCCGTGGTCTGATCCCTTTCACATTTATCCAGCTTGGAAGATAACGCGGCGTAATTCTTCGTTGAAATAAATTGATGTATCCTTGCTTTTTCAACAGGGTCCGCTTCCAGACGCTCCATTAAAAGCTTGAAAATTCCCACGTGACCCAGCTCAATACGAACCTCTCCAAGACCACGAGTAGAAAGGGCTTCTATACTCAAAGCCAACAGCTCCACATCGGATTCAAAGGAAGCGTCTCCGATGAGTTCCACGCCCATCTGCTGAATTTCATTGCTGCGGCCCTGGAGGCCGGGATTGTTTCTATATACTTTTTGTTCGTAATAGAGTTTCAGAGGCATGGGATAATCCTTCAGCCTTGAACAGACCAGCCGGGCGATGGGGATGGTGGAATCAGGCCTCGCCACAAGCACCCTTCCCCTGTTATCTATGGACTTGTACATGGTCTCCTGGGGGTAATAGGCTTCCGCCCCGGAAAAAACATCGTAAAATTCAAAACCGGGGGTTATCACCTGATGAAAGCCGCTTTCCATAAAAGAAGCATGAAGACCATCAACGATCTCTTTCCTCACCCTGCACTCTTCAAAAAGCAGGTCTTTCGTTCCCTCCGGCGTAATTTTGTCAAATTTACTCATACTTTAACTGCCTTTCATAATTTATCACTGTCCTATACTATTACGCTAAAGCGAAAGTGTCAACAGAAAATAATATTTTCGTATTTTTCAGATTATTGATCCTGCAGAGGTCATCTTTGCAACCCGGATTCTGAAATACTCCAGTTACTATTCACGGCCTGCTTTTATTCGGATCTAAACAAGAATGGAACCATGAGGCCCAATCTTCTCGATCTCCTGCCGCTTAATTAGAGAAGAATCGGCGTCCGGGGTTGAAAGTTGGTTATTTTCAGCCTTTGATCTAAACAAGAATGGCGCCATGGCGGGAGATCTTCTCTATCCCCGGGTTCCAAATTAAACAAGAATTTCAAAATGGTGCTTAATCTTCTCGATACCCCGCCGCTGAATTCGAGAAGAATCCTCATCTGAAACGAAAAATTGTTTATTTCCAACCTCGGATTTAAACAAGAATGGAACCATGAGGCCCAATCTTCTCGATCTCCTGCCGATTAATTAGAGAAAAATCTTAAATTTTGTGTAAAATCCTTCGCCGCGCTTAGCATGACATGGAGATTTTGATTCAAATATAAGCAGACTGTGAATAGTAACGTACTCCAATATCCTTTTAAATTCGCTTATGGAATTCTTGGTGCAATTTTACAATTTATCTGATATAATAATTATCAGATAAATTCAAATAAAGATAGATGCCAGATATAAGTTATATTTTGTTTACCTGCCCCGGACACATATTTTATCGCAGAAAAACGCTCTTTCTTTACGAAGCAATGAGGTTGCCACAATGTGTCAGATATCGGATTACAACACATTCTATGAAGAGAATATAGCTGTCCACTTTAACTTTATATTCAAGTATGTCCGCTCCTGGGGATTTAATGCCGATGAAAGTGAGGAAATCACCCAGGAAACAATGCTCATTGCCTGGGAGAAGCTTCATCAGCTGAAAGATCCCGACCGGGTTCGATCCTGGCTGTTTACCATCGCACAGCGCGTAATGTACGCGGAGTTTCGAAAGGTCAATGAGAGAAACTATTATATAGTTGATAGTGAAAATATCTCCATTGAAAATTTATCAACCCCCCTAACAGAAGTCCTCACGGTATTGGAGAAAAAAGAAGCCAAAACCGCCATACCGAAAATATTAAACCAGTTGGACGAAAAGTACAAAAGAGTAATCACCCTTTATTATTATCACGACTATAATCTGACCCAAATCTCCGAAATGACAAACATAAACTACAGCACAATAAAAACAAATCACCTCAGAGCCCTGGATCGGTTGCGTGACTTGTACAAGAAATATGAAGAGGGGAAATTAGAGTGAGCTTCCCACATCAGGGAGCTATGCACCGATCGGAGATTAAAAATAGAACCTATTTTATAGAATAATATAGCGGAACTTCCAGTGAAAACAGAAAGACCATCATAGGGACGGATACCCAAAAGTCATATACGGTCAACTTTTCCCCGTGGGCCGCCTTCTTCTTTGTAATGATTCTCTCCAGGCAATATCCCAGCAAAGCGACGCCTATAAAGGAAAGCATCATAAACGCTCCGATCTGGAGATTGTAATCCAAACCCAGGTAATAGAAAGAGTCCTCCTCTATCTTGGTAATCAAATTTTCCCGATAAACAGGATAAAAATTGTATACCGTTCCTGCCCCTATGAGAACAAGAGCAGAAACCCTGATCAGATTCTTAATCTGGAAAAGATCATTTTTCATTGACATAAGCTTGCGGCGGGATTGGGAGGATGGAGTCAAAAGTACACAACGTTCTACCAATAAAGTGAATATTATCCAGCCAGTCTCACGGGTGTGAGACAAAAGGAAAAAGAAGATAAATGCAATGGCTAATATACCCGTATACACAAGCCACTTTGCACTGGCCTTATATCTCTCTGCATTTTCAGAAACCGACTGATTTTGATTGTAGTGTGATGACAGTATATAAAATAAAAGAAGCGCAACCACTATGCCCTTCGGCGCAAAAGCATACCAGGATACGAAAAAAGCAACCAAGCTTAAATCACTTATAATTAAAATGGCGTCTATCTTTGAACCTTCATTTCGGTCTACAGGTTCTTTTTCGTCAAAAATCATGTACCATTTCTCATCCTGATTCATATTGCCCCCTATTCTTTGCCCAAAGTGAGGAGTGGTTCCATGCTTTTGAATAGAATGGGATTCAGAAACCTTCTATAATTGCCTTAACCTGCTTCAAAAAAAGAGGTAAATCATGAAATATTGCGCTGCTGATAATGCTCCAGTTCGTTCCTTCATAGTCATGAACTAAGCGGTGCCTCAATCCGGAAATTTTAGACCAAGGTATATCAGGGTATTCTTCTTTAAGATCCTTAGAAAGCCGATAGGTTTGTTCGCCTATATTGTAGAGGGGCGTTGTAATTGCCCACTGAATTTCATATTCATTTATGATTCGTTTTGTATCTATTTTATTGGAGTCAAGGTAATGACGAAGTCTTTCACCTGTATCGATGATTTTATGCAACCTTTGTATGTCGCTCTGTTTCATTGAATTCTCACCCCTTCCCGTAGAACCGTCTCATAAAATGGAGTATTTTGATTTAATTCCCGCATTTCGTAGACGTCTACAGCCTTTCCGGATAAGACATGAAGATCTTCTGCAATCGCGAAAACATCAGTGGGAATAAAATTCTCCCCGCCGATAATTACCAGGTCGATATCGGAACTTTCATCAGCCTCGTTTCGCGCATAAGAGCCAAATAACAATGCGCCAGATGCCTTATATTTGCGAATCAAAGGCAAAATCAGATCCTGCAATTGTTCATATGAATATACTTCTGGAGCCGTCGGAATTGCCATTGTTATCCCTCCCTTGTTATTAAGTATAGCATTTTTCCGGTAATTCAGCAATTTCATTGTGGCTGTGAAAGGCTGCGGATAATAACCGCCACTCCCGAGCAGCCTTTCAGACGGAAGGTGTTGAAGTCCGCAAAGGTCACATCTCCGCTGATGAAGAAGTCCTCGATTTTTTCCCCTGCTGTCAGGTCCAGGGGAAGGAGTTCCTCGTCCCCCTCCCTGCAGACGGCGGTTATCAGTCTGCAGTTCTTGCCTTTTCTGTGGAAGATATACGTATTTTCTCCTGAATCACCCGGCTGGAACTTTAAATCCGCCAGCTGTTCATAGCTTTGCAGCCTTTTCCGGAAGGACATGAGCTTTTTGTAGTGCAGGAAAATTTCCCGGTTTCCTTTCTCCGGCACGAAACAGCCCCGGTTAAAGGGATCCCGCCCGCCCGCCATACCGATTTCGTCGCCGTAATAGAGACAGGGAATACCGGGCATGAGGGCCCATATAAGGATGGCGGCAAAAAGTCGCTGTCGCGCGTTGGCGCTGTCTTCTTGAAGTTGAGGATCCCTGATTTCACCGCCGCTGCTCTCTTGGAACACTGTAAGAATTCGGGGCGTATCGTGGGTCCCCAGTATATTCATAAGACCGGAAAACACAGTCTCCGGATAATTCCGCCAAAGACCTTCTATAATCTGAGACAGTTGAGTTCCGGAAATAGAACCGTTGAGGAAGTTTATAATTCCCTTTTGCAGAGGATAGTTCATAACGCTGTCCAGCTGATCGCCCTCCAGATAGCGCCGCTTCTGCCCGTAGCTCACCTTTGTGGAAGCGTCCTCCCAGACCTCTCCTATGATGACTGCGTCTTTGTCGTATTCCTTCACCACTTCCCGGAGCCGGTCCAGGAATTCATCGGGCAATTCATCCACTACATCCAGCCGAAAGCCCGAAGCTCCGCATCTGAGCCAGTGGCGAATCACGGAATCCCTGTCGTTGAGAATATAGTCCACATAGCCAGGATCCGCCTCGTTAACGTGAGGCAGGGTATCGATACCCCACCATGACTCGTATTTTTCCGGATATTCGGTAAAGCGGAACCAGCTGAAGTAAGGGGAATCCTTGCTCTGATAAGCACCTGTTCCGGGATACCGCCCATATTTGTTGAAATAGACGCTGTCGCTGCCGGTGTGATTGAAAACCCCGTCTAAGATAACACGGATTCCCACCTCTTTCGCCCTGCTGCAGAGCATACGAAAATCCTCTTCCGTACCCAAAAGAGGATCGATTTTCATAAAATTCGCCGTGTCGTAACGGTGATTGGAATAGGCTTCAAATATGGGGTTCAGGTAAATCACCGTCACCCCCAGCTCCTTCAGATATCCTAACTTTTCCATGATCCCGCGAAGGTTTCCGCCGAAAAAATCGTTATTCCTGATCCTTCCCTCATCGTCGGGCAGATGGTTGGGAACGCCGCCCCAATCCTCCCGCAGAATATAATCCTTGTTCTGCGGGGGAGCCTGATAGCTTTTGCTTCTGGCAAATCGATCCGGAAAGATCTGATACATAAGTCCTTCCGTCATCCATGAGGGACATTGAAATGGTTTCTTTGACATTGCCGCACCTACAGAGGTTTAATGTTCCAAATGCGCTCCGCGTATTCCTTTACCGCCCGGTCAGCGGAAAAGATTCCGGCGGAGGCAATGTTAACGAGAGACATGCGATTCCAGCGGTTTCTGTCCGCGTATGCCTTTGCCACATCCTGCTGGGCGTTTTTATAAGATTCAAAGTCCGCCAGGGTAAAGAAGGGGTCCGCGCCGCCGTTATAACCTGTAATAAGGTAGTTAAGCAGCTCATTGAAATCCTCTCCGTTTATTTTCCCTGAGATAAAGCTTATCACTTTATTGATGTGGGCGTTGTTCTGATAGAGATTCCAGGGGTTGTAGGCGCCGGAATTGCGCAAAGCCTCCACCTCCTCTACCCTCATGCCGAAGAGGAACATATTTTCGTCCCCCACGGCCTGATGGATCTCTACGTTAGCGCCGTCCAGCGTGCCAAGAGTCACGGCTCCGTTGATCATCAGCTTCATATTGCCTGTACCGGAGGCCTCCTTCCCCGCCAGGGAAATCTGCTCCGACACTTCCGCCGCAGGCATGATAATCTCAGACTGACTGACGGAGTAATTCTCTAAAAATACGATTTTCAATCTGTCTTTCACTAAGGGATCCTTATTGATGACTTCGGACAGATGGTATGCCAGACGAATTACCTGCTTCGCCAGGAAATAACCGGCAGCGGCTTTCCCCGCGAAGAAAAAGGCCCGTGGTTGGAAATCGCCGTCCGGGTTTTCGAGGATTTGAATGTACAGGTGGATAATATGCAGCAAATTCAACAGCTGGCGCTTATACTCATGAAGTCTTTTAACCTGCACATCAAAAATAGATTCTGGGTTTACCATAATGTTGTTATGGTTTTCGGCGTAATCAGCAAGCCTTTCTTTATTCCGGAGCTTGATGGCCTCCAGTTTTTCAAGGACGGCAGCATCCTCCTTAAACGCCTTCAGTTTTTCCAGTTCTTCCGCGTTCGTACGGAAGCCAGGGCCGATGAGCTCATCCAGTAGTGAGGATAACCTGGGATTGGCCTGACAAAGCCAGCGGCGATAGGCGATACCATTTGTTACATTGGTGAATTTATCCGGATTCATTCGATTGAACCCCTTGAAAAGCTGATTTCGAATAATGCCGCTGTGCAAAGCAGATACGCCGTTAACCTTATGGGACGCTGCCACGCAGAGATTAGCCATGCGAATTTTCTCATCAAAGACGATGGCCATCTGGTTTCTCAGACTTTCATCCTCCGGCAAATCCGTCAGCAGCTTCTCCTTAAGCCTTCGGTTGATCTCCCATATAATACTGTAAAGTCTGGGAAGAAGGTTCGAAAAAAGATCCTTGGGCCATACTTCAAGGGCTTCCGGCATAACAGTGTGATTCGTATAAGTTACAGAGGATGAAACAATTTGCCATGCCACATCCCAGGGATAACCGTGCTCATCGATAAATATCCGCATGAGCTCCGGTATGGCCATGGTGGGATGAGTATCGTTGACGTGTATCGCCACCTTTTCACTGAAGTTGTTCAGATTGGGGAAGGTTTTCAGATGCTTATCAACTATCGTCTGCATGGACGCTGAAATGAAGAAGTATTGCTGCATGATCCGCAGAGTCTTTCCTTCTTTATGGGCATCCTCCGGATAGAGAATCTTCGAAATAATTTCTGCCATATGCTTCTGCTCCATGGCGTGGAGGTATTTTCCCTGAGCAAAGAGCTCCATGTCGATCCCAACGGGGGATCTGGATTCCCAGAGTCGCAGCGTATTTACCACCCGGCTGCCGTACCCGGTGATCAACATGTCCCTGGGAACTGCCAGCACTGTGGTATAGTCGGTGTGAACCGGCTTCATTTCCCCATTGCCGTTCCATATCTCTTTAAGTCTGCCGCCAAAATGTACTTCTTTTATATCTTCCTCTTTCGGTCTCAGCCACACGTCTCCCAGATCGATCCAGTCGTCGATTAATTCTTTCTGATGTCCATTTTCGATTTTCTGTTTGAAGATGCCGTATTCATAGCAGATGGACATGCCGTGTCCAGCCATTCCCTGAGTCGCGATGGCATCCAGATAGCAGGACGCTAACCGGCCCAAACCACCGTTGCCTAATCCTGCATCCGGATCTATATCATAAAGGTCATTCAAATCTCCGCCCAGCCCGGAAACGGCGCGGCGCAGAGTGTCCTGAATACCTAAATTAAAAACGTTGTTTTTAAGCGAAGTGCCCGGCAAAAATTCCATAGAGAGGTAATATAGTTCCTTTTGAGGATGTGCCCTATCATCATCATAGGTTTTCAACTGAAGCTCGGACATGATGTCCCGAACGACCAGGCAAACAGCCTCATATAATTCCTTTCGGTTGGGAGAATCCGGGTCCGTTCCCAAATGTCGAAGCAATTTCTTTCGGATCAGTTCTGTTAGTTCTTCGGATGTGCATATATCATCCATACATAATGCGCTCATTCAAAATCCTTCCTTTGTACGCCTGCCTTGCCCGACACTGAGATGCCATACGGAAATTTCCCGGCGTCGGCCGGATGGAATTTACCGTTATCTAAGCTACCCTCTGTTAACAATGTAATATACGGCAGGCGTTATGCGAGTATTGTTTCATATAACTTTAAGTATTCTACCGCAGATCTCTTCCAGGAGCAATCTGTTTTAAACGCGTTCTGCATCAATTTATGCCAGCGCTCCGGTTCCTGATACAGCTGTATCCCTCTTTGCACCGCATCCAGCATATCATGGGCATTGACGGAATCGAAACGAATCCCATTCCCCTTTCCCGTCTCCGGATTGTAAGGAAGGATGGAATCCTTCAGCCCGCCGGTGGCTCTGACGACCGGTATTGTGCCGTAACGCAAAGCGATCATCTGGGCCAAACCGCAAGGTTCGCTGATGGAAGGCATCAGAAAAAGATCCGCTCCCGCATAGATACGGCTGGCAAGCTCTCCTGAGAAAGCAGTGACTGCAGCTACCCTCCCTTTATATTCTTCGGATTGTTGCCGGAAGAAATTCTCGAAGCGCGCGTCCCCTGTTCCAAGCAGAACAAACTGGACCGGATTTTCCATGATTTCACGAAAAACCGCGGTTACAAGAGAAAGCCCCTTGTGCTCCACAAGTCGTCCTATCATTCCGATCAAAGGCACGTCTATGTCTGTATCCAGGCCCATTTCAGCTTTCAGAGCCTCTTTGTTCAACTTCTTTTTTTCCGGCGTGTTCTTTGAATACTTAACAGCGAGAGCTTTATCGCGGTAAGGGTTGTACAATTTATAGTCGATGCCGTTTATAATGCCGGAAAGCTTGTACTGATTCTCACCGATGATACCATCCAGCCCGTGAGCGAAGAAAGGATACGTGATCTCCTCCGCATAGGAAGGACTCACTGTGGTCAGTCTGTCACAGGCGACCACAGCTCCTTTCATATAGTTCACGGCGCCGTCCATCAAAAGCAGAGTCGCCTGCTTCTGATCCAGGCCCAGCACATCACAGAGGATTTCTTTTCCGTAGACTCCCTGATATTCGATATTGTGTATGGTAAAAACAGTCCGGAGGTTTTGATATTGGGGATCCTGCTGATACAGTGTCTTGAGAAACACGGGAACCAAAGCGCTCTGCCACTCGCTGCAGTGAAGTATGTCCGGTTTGAAATCCAGATACCGCAGAGTTTCAAGGGCCGCTTTACTGAAGTAAGCAAACCTCTCCCCGTCGTCATAATGGCCGTAATAGCCGTCCCTGTTAAAATACTGTTCGTTATCCAGGAAATAAAAAGTCACTCCGTCCCGCTCCATGCTGAACAGTCCGCAATGACAGTTCCTCCAGCTCAAAGCAACGGAAAAAGCCCGATGGAAAGTCAAGGATGGCCCGTACCTCTCCTTGATATTCTTATACAGGGGCATCATCACCCTGGCGTCGGCCCCCTGCTTTATAAGCTCCTGCGGAAGAGAGCCTATGACGTCTCCCAGTCCTCCGGTTTTGGCGAAGGGCACGGCTTCTGTGGTTATAAATAATACCTTCACTTTAATCTCCCTGATTATGGGGCGGCGCGGAGGCCGCCCCTGTTTTCTATATAATACTGGCCTTTTCAACGACTACCGGATAGGTCACATGGCCGGAAAGCTGCCTGTTTTCCCTGACGATGACGTCCTTATCCAGAATCACGTGATCCAGGCTGACCCCCCGCATAATCTCCGTATTCTGCATGACGACGGAGTTCTTTACAACGGCGTCCTTCCCGATGATAACATTCCTTGAGATAATGGAGTTCTCAACCGTGCCTTCTATGCGGCAGCCATCGGATATAATAGAGTTTTTAACGCAGCATCCCTCAAAGTAACGGGCAGGGACACTGTCCTTGCTCTTTGTATATATGGGCCGCCGGAACGCCTTTTCTCTGAAATCCGCGTTGAGGAAGTTCATATTCGCTTGCATATAGCCCGCTACGCTGCTGACCTCCAGCAGATGGCCTTTGTATTCATAGCCCTGTATATTCAGATGACCGGCCAGCCGATGAAGAATATCCTCGTAGAAATCGTACTTCCCGTAAGCCATTGCGTCAGCCACCAGGCTTTCCAGAAGGGATTTCTTTATTGCGAATATGCCTGTACTCCAGCATACGTCCTGACTGCTCATATCGTCCTTGTTGATATTGAGGTCGTAGAGCCGGTTATCCTCGTTGAACCGCAATATAGCCACACCCATGGGGACTGTAGGATGACCGTTCAGCTGTCTGGTATATACCGCTGTGATGTCGGCGCCGCTGTCTTCGTGAGCCTGGGCCAAATGGTTGTAATCCATACTGGAAAGGATACTGGTATCCGCCATAATGACCAAATCTCCCAGAGAACGCTGGAAGGAATGCATATTGTTGGCAAGGGCCTCTATGCTTCCCCGGTAGAGACCGAGTCTGCCGCTTTCCGATTTTGCGTAAGGAGTCAATACCCGCAGCCCTCCCCTTTTACGGATCAGGTCCCATTCTTTTCCCGCTCCCAGATGGTCCATAAGGGAATGGTAGTTGTCTCTGGCAATGACGGCCACGTCATAAATACCATCGTTTACAAAATTGGAGATCAGAAAATCGATCATCCGGTATCTTCCCGCCATGGGCAAAGAACCTATGGTACGAAGTCTTGTCAGTTCCCTTAGATTCTCCCTTTCCGAATAGGAGAATATGATTGATAAGATTTTCATTTTTTCACCTCCCCCGGGATATCTTCTTCCGCCGAAACTCCCGCGGGAACTTCGGCTCCCGCGCCTACGGTGACCCCCTCGCCTATAACCGTTATATCCCTAGGCGTCTCCTGTTCCTCGGGATAACTGCCCTTGCCGAGCTTCGCCCCTCGGCAAATTTTCGCGTCCGTAGCCGCAATGGTGCATTCTACATGAGCATCTTCTTCAACGATAACGCCGGGCATCAGTATGGAGTTTAATACGACGGCGCCTTTTCCTATAGAGACGCCGGGAAAGAGAATGCTGTTTTCAATTTTCCCCTCTATGTTACATCCATCCGCGATGCTGGAATTGATCAGTGTCGTGCTCTCACCTATGAATTGAGGCGGCCTGTTGGAGCTTCTTGAATAAATGCGCCAGGGCGGATCGTCAAGCTCAAGGGGAACATTGGGGTTCAACGTATCCATGTTGGCTTCCCAGAGGGAAAGAATGGTCCCCACATCTTTCCAATATCCTTTAAACTCGTAAGCGTACAGGCTTTCGCCGGAATGAAGCATGTGGGGGATCAAATTCTTTCCGAAATCATTATCGGAGTTTTGATCCTCCTCATCCTTTATCAGATACTCCCGAAGTTTTTGCCAGCTGAATATGTAGACTCCCATGGACGCCAGGTTGCTTTTTGGCTCTTTCGGCTTTTCTTCAAACTCACGGATCCGATTGTCTCCGTCGACGCTCATTACGCCGAATCTGCCGGCTTCCTCCCATGGAACCTGAATGACCGCAATGGTACAGTCCGCGTTTTTCTCCTTATGGAAATCCAGCATAAGGTCATAGTTCATTTTATAAATATGGTCGCCCGAAAGAATCAGCACATATTCGGGATTATAAAGATCTATAAAGTTCATGTTCTGATAGATGGCGTTGGCGGTTCCTTTATACCATTCTCCGCCTTCTCCATCCATATAGGGCGGAAGGATAAACACACCTCCGTAAAGCCGGTCCAGATCCCAGGGCTGTCCGCTGCCGATATAGGCGTTCAGCTCAAGGGGCCTGTACTGTGTCAGGACACCGATAGTGTCGATACCTGAGTTAATGCAGTTTGAAAGCGGGAAATCGATGATCCTGTATTTCCCCCCGAAGGGTACCGCGGGCTTGGCCACATCCCTAGTGAGGACACCAAGCCGGCTCCCCTGTCCTCCCGCCAGGAGCATGGCTACCATTTCCTTTTTTTGTCCGTAAGACATACTCAATCACCTCCGCTGATAATACAAAGTCGATAGTGGTGGCAAATCTGCTAAAATAATGTATTTCTTGAGCGATGGATGCTCTTCGGCCGAAAGTTTTTTCTTTGCTCCGCTGCCGCTTCCTCCGTATTTTATATCGTTTGAATCCAGCAGCAGAACATAGTCACCGGCTTCCTCCGCCGGCAGTTGATAATTTGATCTGAATACCGGGGCAAAATTGCATATGACCAGCAGTCCTTGTCCTTCTATTCCTATTCTGGAAAAGGCGATAATATTCATCGCCGAGTCATCCGCCGACTTCCATTGAAAGCCTTTCCAATCCTTCTCCAGCTGCCACAGCGGAGGCGAACTGAGGTACAGATGATTGAGGTCCGTCACATAGGATTTCATCTTCTGATGGAGCTCGTAATCCAGGAGCAGCCAATCCAGTTCTTTTCCATAGTCCCACTCGGCAAACTGGCCGAACTCTCCTCCCATGAAGAGCAGCTTCTTGCCGGGATGAGCCATCATATATCCATAATAGGCCCGCAGGCCCCCAAACTTTTCTTCATAGGATCCGGGCATTTTGTCCAGAAGAGAACCCTTTCCGTGTACTACCTCGTCATGGGACAAAGGCAGGATATAGTTTTCGGAAAACGCGTAGGTCAGGGGGAAGGTCAGGGCGTTGTGTTTCCCCTTCCTGAAGAGAGGATCCGTTTTCATATAGTCCAGGCTGTCGTTCATCCACCCCATGTTCCATTTAAAGTTGAACCCCAGCCCCCCCGCGTCCACGGGAGACGTTACCAGAGGCCATGCCGTGGACTCTTCCGCGATCATCAGCACATTGGGGTAATTGCCGAATACGGCTTTGTTGAGATCCCGCAGAAAGGATACGGCCTCCAGATTTTCTCTTCCTCCGTGGCAATTGGGCCGCCACAGTCCTTCTTTCCTGCCGTAATCCAGGTAGAGCATAGACGCCACAGCGTCTACCCTGAGGCCGTCTACGTGGTAACGATCAAACCAGAACATGGCGTTGGAGATGAGGAAGCTGCGTACTTCATTTCTTCCCCAATCGAAAATCATGGTCCCCCACTCTTCGTGGCTGTTCTTTAATGGATCCGCGTATTCGTAGCATGGAGTCCCGTCAAACATGTACAGTCCCCCCGCGTCTTTTGGAAAATGGCCGGGAACCCAATCGAGAATCACGCCCAGGCCGGCCTGATGACAGGCGTCAATGAATGCCATAAAGTCTTTTGGCGCGCCGTATCTTGATGTGGGCGCGTAATACCCCAGCACCTGATATCCCCAGGACGCGTCCAAAGGATATTCACTGACAGGCATCAGCTCCAAATGGGTGTACCCCATCTTCAAGGCATAAGGAATCAGCTCGGAAGCGATTTTCCCATAATCAAAATAATTGCCATCGGCGTATTTTTTCCAGGAGCCTAAATGAACTTCGTAGATGTTGACAGGTTTGTCATAGGGAGGCGTTTCGGAGCGGCGTTTCAGCCATTCCCCGTCCTGCCATTGATAACCGTCAAGGTCATAGGCGCGGGAGGCTGTGGCTGGTCTTGTCTCCATATGAAAACCGTAGGGGTCTGCCTTGGAATACATATTTCCATTTTGATCCTCTACGGTGTATTTGTATAAGTCGAATTGCTTTATATCAGGTTGAAATACTTCCCAGATCCCCTGTTCCGTAATTTTTTTCATAGGGATGGAGCAAGGCTCCCAATTGTTGAATTCCCCTGTCAGAAAGACGTTTTTGGCCTTTGGCGCCCACAGACGGAACACATATCCGCCCCGGCCCCCTTCCCGACATGGATGCGCGCCTAAAATCTCGTATGCTTTTTGTGCGGTCCCCTGATGAAACAGGTAAACCGGCATTTTTAGCTGCTTTCCCATTTCAACCTCTCTTGTCCGGAAGGATATGATCGTCGTACTCTACTGAATCCGTCTGTATTTTTCATAATATTCTGCTCGCAGCAGGGACATCAGATGCAGGTCTACATATTTACCGTTCTTTTTACCCGCGTTCCGCATAACACCTTCATATTGAAATCCCAATTTTTTGTACAAAGACGAAGCTCTGTTATTGGCAGGCATATGATCCAGAGTCACCCGTTCGATATGAAGGTGGATATAACAGTATTCCAGAAGGAGATGCATAGCTTCTTCGCCCAGGCCCTTGCCGAGATACTCCTCCTCGCCGATATAGATCTTGGTGATATCCAGCGAATCTGATTCAAGGTCGATGCGGCTGATGAAAATCCTGCCAATGGGCTTTTCTTCTTCCCGAAGCAAAATGGTGAACTGAAGCTTGTCCTTCTCAAGGGTACGAAGGATAAACTCTCTTACGATCTCTTCATATTCCCGAAGGCTGGACATGATAAAGTATTCCTGTATGTATGGCTTGTTCTCCCACTCCGCAAAGTACTGACAATCTGAAAAGACCGTTTCGCGAATGATAAGATTCGTGGACTCCATGACGCACCTCCGACACCGTTTTCTGGAAGGATTTTATATAATTCATTATATACGTTATCAGGACAAAGTGCAATGGCGGGCATCTATATCTACTCTGTTTCTTTATTGTGAAAAACCGCCAACACTCCCGAGTCTATACGGATACTGCCTTCTTTTGCCGTGAGCACATTAGATACCCCAATGGGAAATTCCGGCTCCAGTACGGCGTTTTCCAAAGGATAGTAGAAACCCGACAGCGTAACTCCGCCCACTTTTTCTCCCATGGGAAAAAGAGAAACTGTATCGCCTGCCTCTCCCCTCAACTTGAGACGATCCCGTATCATATAAACACCCAGATCCGGCCCGTCAAAACCCAGACGCATTCCTCTCTGCACAAAAGAAATGCAGCCAAACAAATTTGCCAGGGTATGGTCCAGTCGTCCTCCCGTGCCACCCCAAATAATAACATCCGGCAGATGCTTCTCCTCCGCCAGTTTCAAGGCAAGAAAGGTATCGGTAAAGTCCTTTTCCGGAGGATGAAGGTGAATTTTCACCTGTCTTTGTTTCATAAAAGCAAGGTCTTCCGCAGCAATAGAATCCATATCGCCCACAATCACATCGGGTAAAATATTCAGTTCTCTTGCTTTAGCCGCAGCCCCGTCAGTACAGAGAATATACCGATACTTATCCTTTTGTTGTTGATACCAATCGGAATTCCCATATTCCCCGTTAGACATAATGAGAGTACACATTTTGACCACCATTGTCCAATCATATTCAGATGAATAATTATTCTATATCAATTATAACACTTTGCCTTTTTCGTGCAAACATATACAGCCCCTTTTTACAATCATATTACAATCCTGCCTTTTATAATTACGAAAAATAGTGTATAATTCTCCTCAATAATCCGATCACGGAAGAGGCGCCAGCGGGCGGCTTTTCCGCGGATGTGATACATAAGGGAGAGTTTAAATGAATAAAGCAAAAGTCTGGAAATTTAATCATAATGTAGACACGGATCAAATCATCCCGTCTCAATATCTGCTGCTGCCTTCCATTGAGGAAATGAAAGATCATGCCTTTGAGCCTCTTGTCAGCGATTTCGCGTCCCAGGTTCAACCGGGAGACATCATCGTCGCCGGCGAGAATTTTGGTTGCGGATCCTCCCGGGAACAGGCTCCGAGGGTATTGAAGGAGCTTGGTATTCAGGCTGTGGTGGCCGGTTCCTTTGCGAGGATTTTCTTCCGAAACGCCATCAATATCGGTCTTCCCGCTATTATCTGCAAGGAGGCTTATGAGGCCCTGAACCAGGACGACATAGTGGATCTGAATCTGTCGGAAGGTCTGATAAAAACCGGAGACAGAACATTGGGATGTACAAAGCTTCCCCAATATATGCAGACCATTCTGAATGAAGGCGGTCTCATCGAATTTCTAAACAAGGAGGATGAGAAGTAATGGGAATGACAATCAGTGAAAAAATCATTGCCGCCGCGGCGGGGCTTGATACCGTGGCAGCCGGCGATATCCATACAGTAAACGTAGATCGTCTGATGAGCAACGACGGCACTACCCACCTGACTATCGACATGTACAATAAAATACTGAAGAACCCAAGGATTGCGGACAAGGATAAATTGGTATTCATTATCGATCACAATGTTCCTGCCGACAACCCGAAAACCGCAGCCGCCCACAAAAAGATGAGAGATTTTGCCCGGGAGCACAAGATCGCCTTCTATGAAGGCCAGGGCGTATGCCATCAAATCATGATGGAGAATTACGTTCGGTCCGGAGAGTTGATTTTCGGAGCGGATTCTCACACCTGCACCTATGGAGCCGTAGGCGCTTTTGGCACCGGAGTCGGTAACACGGATTTCCTGTACGCTATGGCGACGGGAAGGTCTTGGGTTCTGGTACCCGAGACTCTCCGCTTTCATCTCACCGGCAGTCTGAGGGAAGGCGTTTATCCACGGGATCTCATTTTGACCATTATCGGAGACATCGGCGCGGACGGCGCCACATATAAGGTTATGGAATTTACAGGAGACGGCGCAAGAGCTATGAACATCAATGACCGGATGGTGCTGACAAATATGGCAGTAGAAGCGGGAGCCAAGACCGGGATGTTTGAGGCCGATGAAAAAGCCGTCGAATACCTTGCGGCGCTGGGCCGGAAGCCAAAGCACCTGTTTGCCGGCGATCCCGACGCGGTCTATGAGAAGGAATATTTCTACGATCTGGGAAAAATCGAACCTGTGGCGGCCAGGCCGGACAATGTGGACGACGTTGTACCTGTTGATTCTCTCGGCACAGTGAAAATAGACCAGGCTTTTATCGGCTCCTGCAACAATGGCAGAATCGAAGAGCTGCGCACGGCGGCGGCGATACTGAAAGGGAAAAAGGTGAAGGAAGGCGTAAGGCTGCTCATATCCCCCGCCTCCAATAACGTTTATCTCCATGCCCTGCAGGAGGGTCTGATGGACATATTTATGGACGCGGGAGCGATGATCATGAACAGCAACTGCAGTGTCTGCTGGGGCGGCTGTCAGGGAGTTATCGGTGAAGGTGAGGTTCTGATTTCCACAGGAACGAGAAATTTCAAAGGCCGGGCCGGGCACAAGGATTCGAAGGTCTATCTGGCCTCGGCGGCAACTGTGGCAGCCTCCGCTCTGGCCGGTGAAATTGTTCGGTCAGTATAGCGTCTGTCCTGGTCTTTAATCGCGCAGGGGGTGATGCCCACATCACCCTGCTTCTGATAAATCGACGCCTGTATTCGGGGGTGTGGGCATCATCCCCTACAATATTTTGGGAGAGTGCCAATGGAACTAAACGGAAAAGTCTGGGTGTTGGGAGACGACATCGACACGGATATTATCATACCTACCGAATATTTAGCCATGAAGAGCGTGGAAGACATGAAAGGATATGCTTTCTCCCCTCTGCGGCCGGAGCTGGCCGCGTCCATACAGCCCGGAGACATTATTGTTGCCGGGAAAAATTTCGGCTGCGGGTCTTCCCGGGAACAGGCCCCTGAGATCATTAAAGCCCTTCAGGTGGGCTGCGTGATAGCCAAATCCTTTGCCCGGATATTCTACCGCAACGCGATCAACAACGGCCTTTTGCTCATCGAGCATGACCAACTCCCTGACATGGTGACCGAAGGCGACGATATCGCCGTCTCTGTGGGGGAGTTTGCCGAGCACAAAGGGGTTAAATACGACCTCACTCCCCTGCCCCGAAATTTAATGGACATTATCGAGGCGGGAGGGCTTGTGGCCGCCATGAAAAAGAAAAACAGCGGAAAATAACAGAGATATGGAGCAAGTCAAATGGGACATACCAGCATAGAAAAAATTATAAAGCACAACCTGAAATCCGACGGAGTTCAGGCAAATGATATCGTAACCGTGAACGTGGATAAGGTTATGATTCACGATATTTTCATCCCCTTCGTCGCTGAAAAGTTTGAGGAGATGGGTTTCGAGAAAATATGGGATCCGGACAAGGTGGTCTTGATCTACGATCATCTCGTTCCCACCAGCCGGGTAGAAGATGTCCGGCACTTTAAAATCGGGGACGCCTTCGCGGAGAAATACGGAATTAAAAATGTCCATCGCAGCGACGGGATCTGCCATCAACTCATGCCGGAGGCCGGTTATGTAAAACCCGGCGATGTGGTGTTCGGCACGGACTCCCATACCACGACCTACGGAGCTGTGGCAGCCTTTTCCTCCGGCGTAGGCTACACGGAAATGGCAGCGATTTTAGGTACGGGCCAGCTTTGGGTAAAGGTTCCCGAAACCATTCGCGTTATCATTGACGGTGTGCTTCCCGACAACGTTATGTCAAAGGATATCATTCTGCGTCTCATCGGGGATCTGGGGGCCGACGGGGCCAATTACAAGGCTCTCGAGTTTGCCGGAAGCGCCGTTGACGCTATGAGCGTCGCCTCCCGCATGACCATGGCCAATATGGCTGTGGAAGCCGGCGCGAAAGCCGGCATATTTGCTCCCGATGAAAAGACAGCGGAATATTGCGGTATTTCTATGAAAGAGATTCCCCACATCGCCCCGGACCCGGACGCTGGCTATATAAAAGAAATACGCTACCATGCCGAAGATCTGATGCCTGTCATGGCCTGTCCTTCTTCCGTGGATAAGATAAGGCCCGTCTCGGAGCTTACCGGGATACCCATTGACCAGGTGTTCATCGGTTCCTGTACCAATGGCAGACTTGAGGATCTTGAAATTGCCGCCAAAATTCTTAAAGGGAAAAAAGTGGCGGATTACGTCAAGCTCATTGTCACCCCTGCCAGCAGGGAGGTTTACAGCCAGGCTTCCGAATCCGGCATTATGGACATTCTCATAAGCGCCGGCGCCATGGTCACTCACCCCGGCTGCGGTCTCTGCTGCGGCAGAAGCGGCGGCATTCTCAGCGAGGGAGAACGCGTAGTCGCTACCAACAACAGAAACTTCTTAGGCCGCATGGGCCCCTCTTCCGTGGAAATTTACCTGAGTTCGCCGGCGGTGGCCGCAGCCAGTGCGCTGGCGGGAAGTATCGCGCCTCCCGAACTTTGATATTTTACTGATTTCAAAGGATAACCTGTCATGTAATTACAAAAGCGCCGGAATGTATCCCGGCGCTTTTCTACTTTTCTGTTTATGAGTTTTACATACTGATTCTTCTTGCTTCTTCAAATTCTCTAATGACATCCTCACCAGGCTCTTTCGTCAGCAGTGATACGATGACGATGAGCACGCAGGAAAGAACAAAAGCGGGAAACAGCTCGTAAATTCCGAAGACTCCTCCCATGGGCTTCAGCACCAGATTCCAGAAGAAAACCATACATCCGCCGCTGAGCATACCGGCAATAGCCCCTGCTCTGGTCACTCTCTTCCAGAAGAGAGAGAACAGCATGATCGGTCCGAATGTAGCTCCGAATCCTGCCCAGGCAAAGGATACTACGGTGAATATCACGCTGTTTTCATCCATTGCGATAACAATAGCGAAAATGGCGATTACAATCAGAGTAATTCTGGTGCAATAGAGGACGGCTTTATCAGAAGCGTCCTTCTTAAGTATCCCGTGATAGATGTTCTTTGAGAAAGCGGAGGCAGAGATCAAGAGATAGGAGTCCGACGAGCTGATGGTGGCCGCCAGGATACCCGCCATAACCACGCCTGCGATCAGGGGAATAAAGAAATTAGTTGAAAGCAGGATAAAGACATTTTCGGCAGAGCTCTGTGTTAAGAATGCGGTGGGATATAACACTCTTCCGATGATGCCGATAGATACAGCGGCGGTCAGAGAGATGGCACACCAGATTACCGCGATTCTTCTGGACATCTTCAGTTCTCCGGGGTTTTGAATCGCCATAAACTTCAGCAATACCTGAGGCATTCCAAAATAGCCCAATCCCCAGGAAAGTGTAGAGATTACAGTCAGGAAGCCATATGGAGCAGCATCCCCGAACAAAGGCTGGCCGGCATCACTGATTTGCTGAAGGCCATCCGCCATGACCGGCTGGGCAATTCCGAAAAACTCAAGAAACCCGGGGATTTCCCGCGCGTTTTCGATCACCGCTGATACTCCGCCGGCTGTCGTTACGCCAACGACCATCACAAGGCTCAGGGAAATGATCATAACGATACCCTGCATGAAATCGGAGGCGCTTTCAGCGAGGAAACCCCCAACATAAGTGTAACAGACAACAAAAACCGCTCCGGCGATCATCATATAGTGATATTTCACATCAAATAATGTGCTGAAAAGTTTACCTACCGTTACAAGACAGCTTGCTGCGTATACAGTGAAGAAGACCAGTATAAACAGCGCCGCGATAGTCATTATAATTTTTTTATTCTCTTTGAACCGATTGCTGAAAAAGTCCGGAATGGTTATCGCGTCTCCTGCGACCACAGTATAATTCCGCAGCCTTTTCGAGACGAGAAGCCAGTTCACATATGTACCGATTAAAAGCCCGATGGCTGTCCATACGGCATCGCTGAGTCCGCACCAATACGCGACTCCGGGAAGGCCCATGAGAAGCCATCCGCTCATGTCCGACGCCTCGGCTCCCATGGCGGTGATCCATGGTCCCAGAGATCTACCACCTATCAGGTAATTACTGCTGCTCTCCCCTGCCCTCTTGGCATAGTAGAGGCCAATACCGATAACGACAGCCATATACAGGACCATCGCAATAAAAATCTGACTTTTGTCTCCCATCACATATTACTCCTTTTCAACCGCAGAATGAATCCTTCAGTTATTTACCCTGCCATTTTGCAGAAGCCCCTGAGAGCGGATTCAATTGATAAGTCGCCCTTAAAAGGGCGCGAGGCCGTGTGCAGCCCCAGTTAAATACATGTATACAATAATGCAATATGTGTATGACTTTACCATATTATTGCCTGCCTGTAAATATCCATTTTCCCAGGCTCGGAGTTTACCCATAAAACCCCTGCACAGGAAAAGATGGCTTATCCAAAAATAAACGATTCTCATCATGTGGACAAGGGGCCTCGGAATCAGATCCATCTAAGCCTAAAATCTGAACAGCAATTTGTGCCACCATGAACAAGATTGATATTCTGATCTCCAGCCTCGTGCCATTCTGAGGGGAGAATATAGACAAGGAGCCACAGCTAAAGTGTGAAAAAACAGGAGTTGACAAAGTGAGCAAAATTTTCGATTGTATGCAGGTTCCTTAACTTCAATGCCTGTTTTTCGAATATATTTGTGCAGAATTTTCGATTGTATGTAGGTGGTTTCCATAAAAATCCTGGTCATATGCGTACAATCGAAAATTTTGCACAGCTAAAGCCTCTTCTTGGACAAAGTAACCTGTGAAACGGTATACAATCGAAATTTTTGCGCAGTGGGGGGCTCAAATAAGGAATTGATGATTTCATTTTTAGTTCTCATGCGTAAGCCATAGGTAAGGAGCAGGTCTGTCTTGAAATTATGCTTAAAATAATGGTATGCTTATGCCTATAAAATAAATACGCCCTGCCAATAAGGCCTGCACCTGAAAACTATGGAGGATAAGATGTGGAGAAGAGGAAATAGATACAATATTGTAGTAAATTGCGCCTGTCTCGTGATGCTGGTGGGAGTGGTTATATATCTTGCAACTAATTGGAGCCATATCCCCGACAAAATACCGGCACATTACAACTCCAGAGGAGAAATAGACCGGTGGGGAAATAAAATCGAACTTCTGATCCTTCCTGCAATCGGATGGATTATGTATATAGGAATGACGGTTCTGGAGCGCTTTCCCCAGCTTTGGAATACCGGCGTCACCGTCACAGCGGCAAACAGGGATCGGGTCTACTGGATTCTCAGGAACATGCTGCTAACGATGAAATTACTGACTACGGCAGTCTTTGTCTTTTTGGCAATCAATACCGCTGCCGCGAAAGAGTTGTCCGTTTGGTTTCTGCCGGTATTTCTGACGCTGATCTTTGGCTCGTTGGCGTTTTTCATCATAGCCCTGTTCCGGGCGAGATAGTTTAATTAAAGTACGTCCTTCGAGGAGGCGTCTTTCCCCTACTCCTGATGATTCATAAACATCCAGGGGCAAATCTTCTTTTCCATCAGATCCACCCCTTTGAAGATGAGTATTCCCATAATGCTCAGGGCCAGAATCCCGGCAAACATTTGGACGTAATCAACCATGACCCAGCAGTTCATAATAAAGTAACCGATGCCGTAGGTGGTGGCGAAGTTCTCACTGAAAAACAGAGTGGCAATGCTGACCCCTATGCTCACCCTCAATGCCGACAGGGTTTTGGGAAGTACCGCAGGAAATATCAGGTGCTTATAGGTCAGCCGGCGGTTAAGCCCCAGAGATCTTACGGAATAATGTAATTCCATGGGGATCTCCTTTACGCCGTCCCTCACTGTCAGGATGATCTGAAAGACGATGATGGATATGATCAGGATGATTTTAGAGGCGTTTCCCAATCCGAAAAGAACCATAAACAGCGGCAGAAAGGCCACCTTGGGTATGGGATAAAGGATATAGGCAACGGGAGAGATGGCGAAATCCGCCCTTTTGGAAAGGCCCATCCACAGTCCCAGCGGAACTCCAACGCCCATCGAAATTACCATGGCCGCCAGGATTCTAAAGAAACTGACGAGTATGTGCATCGGAAGGCTTTCTGTCATGAGCCTTCCAAATTCGGCGATTGTCTCAACAGGACCCGGTATGATACCGGAGCTAACGATGATGTGCAGAATATACCAGAGAATTAAAACAATGCCGGAGCCTAACAGGGTTTCGTTGTAAAGCATTTTTTTCAGGGTATTCATCCTTCCTCCCCTTCGCCGCCCAACCATTTTCTAACTTCGAGACAGATATTATAATAGTCCGGTTTGGCGCGGATATCTTCATCGCCGAAATAAGGATTTTCAATGATATGCCGAATTCCTGCCCGCTTCATAACAACGATGGTCTGGCCCAGAAAAACCGCCTCTTCGATGCTGTGGGTAATCATAACCATGGTGACTGGGTTTTTCTTATACAACCTCAGAATCAGGTTTTGAAGGTGTTCTCTGCTTATGGCGTCCAGGGCGGAAGAAGCCTCGTCCATCAGCAGCAGGTCCGGCTCCAGGACCAGAGCTCGTGCGATGGCCGTCCTCTGTTTTTGTCCGCCGGAAAGCTGAGCGGGAAACTTGTCCTTATATTCTAAAATTCCCAGTTCATACAGGATAGAAGCAACTTTCTTATTGACGTTGGACTTGTCCAGCTTTCTGGCTTCAAGGCCCAGAGAAACATTGTTCCAGACGGTTTTCCATGGAAGAAGTCCGGCGTTTTGAAGGATTACAGCTGTTTCTTTACGGATATCCTGTCTCTCTTCCCCCTTAATTAAAACTTTTCCGCCGGAAGGCGCGATGAGTCCCGCCATAGTGTACAGCAGGGTTGTCTTGCCGCATCCCGAGGGGCCGATAATGGCGCATGATCTGTTTTGCGGAATTTCCAGGTCTATACTTTTAAGGGCGATCTCATTTCCGTAATTTACACTCAGACTTCTCACACTTATCATGATTCTGTGAACTTTCTCTCAACCAAATCTTCTGCTTTGACGGTCAATTCTTTTTTCATGACATCTGAGGTCCATTGAATGATCTTCTCAATATAATGCTCGTCTGGAATCATGGCTTTTGTATATTCGGGAAGGATTATATTATCTTTGATTTCAAGGTTCAGGTTTGGAATTTTATCCATGAGAATGTCTCTTCCCACCTGAGGGTTTTCCCTCAGCTCGTCCACAGCCTTGTCATAGGCCTCATGGAACCGTTTTATGGCTTCCTCTTTTTCCGCCAGAGCCTTCCCTGTAAATACAATTACGTCGGGGCAAAAGCCTTCCTCCGGTTGATAGAGCTTCTTTTCCAATCCGCTCAGCGCTCCCATGGAGGCCATGGGTTCGGGAAATAGCCCCATATCCAGCTGCCCGCTTCCGATTGCCGCCAGCCTTGCGGGAATATCGTTGATATAGATCTTTTCAATTGTATAGCTATCACCCAACCACTCGTCGATGAGGAAATTGGTGACGCTGACTTCCATCATTCCCACCTTGATCTGCTCTTTGTCCTCGGCCCCCTCCTTCATCAATACCGGAAACACGCCGTTTGTCATGGTAGTGGCCTTTATATCGAATCCTCCGTCTACATTTACGGCGACGGCTATCAAATCCGTTATAGCGCCGTCTATGGTCTGCGTCTGCAGGGCGCTCTGCCTGTCCTGGGCGTTATTGAATATCTGCAGTTCCACATCCAGACCCAGGTCCGAGAAATACCCCTTCTCTTCAGCCAGCAGCAACGGAGCCGCATCCACCGCGGGCATAAGCCCCACTTTCAACGCCAAATCCTCCTGGCTTACTTCAGCGGAACCACAGCCCGCCGCCAGACCAGCTATCACAACTGCCAATGCAGCCAATAAAACAATTCTGTTTCTTCTCATTCTCATACTTTTTACATTGCTCTTTTCTAAAGTTTTAGTTTACCGAGAGACACTGGAGGATAATCCTGGGCCTTCGGTACAACTGAATTGATTATAACGCATAAGTAGAAAAATTTCGACTGTAGAAATTTTTCTTACATACGTTTTATATAAAATTCAACACCATCATCAATTGGCACAGATGTAATACTGTTTATTACACCCCAAAAAGCGCTCTATCATATAGTTCCGCATTAGAATTTGTGCATCAGCTACATTTTCTTTTGATAGGTTGCGGATCAGGTCTTTGAGTTGTCGTGAAGTCATAATCATAGCAGCACCTCTAAATATTGGCGTAGAATCTTTTCTACTCGAAATGCTTGAGCATATTGGGTTAAGCGGGGAAGATTTTTATCCCTCCGTTGCACATACTGTTTTAAGGCATCCCGAAATGTTTGAATTTCAATGTTGCTTCGACTTGGGATAATATCGCAGACAGTGCGTTCCATATCATAGAGCGGGACTTCGTGACCGAATGAAGTTTTTCCTTTAGATAACCCAAGATCATACACGGTATACACTTTTGTATTATCCTCTGTCAATCGCCAATTGATGAAAAAATTGAACTGGGAAATTCAAACTTCTGCAATTAAATTCTCTTCGATATGTTTTCAAGAAAAATTATTGACAAACAATAATTTCGTGATATGCTTTAAGCAAATTATCGAATAACAATAATCCGGAGGCCGTTATGAACCACACCCTTTTTCGGAAGATTTTAATGATCGAGGCTGCAGCTTGTCTTCTGCTCTACTATGCGAAAGTTTCCTTTGCGGGGATCTTTACCGCTGCTGCGGCTTTTCCCTTTGAGCAGATCGGCATGGGGCTTCGTGCCCTCTCCCTTGTGGGATGGGCGGGCAATGCGGCGGCCATAGTGATTTATTTTATCGTCAGTCTCCTTCCTGCGGTTGCCCTGCTCTTTCTTCGCAAGAGACGGAAACGGGAAACGGAGGATGGACTTCTGATTCTGCTTTCCGTGGTTCTGTTTGCGGTCCTGTACTTTATGATCAATCCTGGTCTGCTTCCTTTGATGGCTGCCAGACAGCCTGTTGGCAATGCGATGCTCGGAGGTATCGTCTACTCCATTCTTTGCGGGTATCTGGTTCTAAGGGGGTTGAGACTCTTTACCGTGGGAAATATCGAAAGGCTCCAACGTTATATGCGGGTCATGCTCAACCTGTTGAGTATGATTTTTGTCTATCTGGCCTTTGGAGTCTGCTTCGGCGAATTGCTTGATTCCATAGCGTCACTGCAAGCCGGAAACATGGGAAATGAGCATATACTGGGAATGACCTATGTGTTCCTTATCCTGCAATTCATCGTCAATGCCCTGCCCTACGTCCTTAACCTACTTGTGATTTTCGCGGCTCTCAGGCTTTTAGAAGAAATGCAGAAGGATCGTTACTCAGTGGAAACAGTGGCGGCCACGGAAGCCATGTCCCGATTGTGCGTGAAGGCTCTGACTATAATCATGCTCTTCAATATCGGCTTTAATCTGCTTCAACTTCTGTTTGCAGGCTCTCTTATGGTTATAAACTCCTCCCTTCTGATCCCTGTATTTTCAGTTCTGTTCGTGCTTGCCGCCCTGCTCCTGACCCGCTTCGTGGCGGAGAATAAGCAGCTCAAGGACGAGAACGAGCAGTTCATATAGGGGCGCGCCATGGCAATACGAGTTTATCTGGAAGACATTTTAAAGAAGAGGCGGATGACGTCCAAGGAACTTTGCGCTCTGGTGGGCATAACCGAGGCCAATTTATCTATCCTGCGAAGCGGCAAGGCCAAGGGAGTCCGCTTTTCAACCATAAATAAAATCTGCTGGCATCTGCAGTGCGATGTGGGGGATATTCTGAAATTTGACGGGACTCTGGAGGGAAACGATGAAACGTAAAATTGGGGTTTTAATATGCTGTGCTTTGCTGATTAGCTTCCTTGCAGGATGTCAACTGGCCATGGAAGACGCAGGCCCTGACGCGGGAAACGACAGAATGATCGGCATTTTCGCCACCCGGGAGTATTTAAGCGATATTATGCCGGACGGAGATGCAGGCGAAGATCATGAGCGGCTGTACGCCGTCCTGAGCAATGAAGGATCAGGAGAGCGGGAATACATCTTCCCCGGTGTGGAGGGAATCTCTTTCTTCTCCGCCACCGTACCGGAAACAGAAGAATATGAAGGCTATATAATGACTCCTCCCGACTCGGCGATTACCGACAGAAAAACAGATTTGCGAGTGGGCGATATGACAAGCCATACCGTTCTGGAAGGTACCGTTTACCTGTCTGCCGCAAGTGGAACCTACACCTACTATTTCAATCCCGTCTACCAAAGCTCTGATGGCAGCGTTTACGCGGTAACCGGCAGCGGCATGTCTGCCTCTCCAGAAAGCGAAGGCCCTTCCATGAGCTTTACTATTGATACTGAGTCTGAAATCGTCGAAAATGGCAAGAACAAAACGGACAGCATCTTCGCAAAGCTCTCCTTCAGCGTTATGTTCACGCCGGAGAAAATCGTCTTTCTGCAGATGGATGAAGGCAACAGACTTCTGTCGCAGACGGAATATGAACCGGATGCTCTGTCCGAATCCATTTCCTTGGAGCCGGAAGTTGCCTATATTATCGTTGAGACTCATAAGCGCAACGCTGTGGGCGAAACCGTGGTTGCCCGGAATATCTATGACAGGGATGCGGAAAGCATTGAAACCTTCTTTGCCAGGGAGGACGGCGTCTGCGTAAAGCGTTGGACACAGATTGTTCCATAAAGTGAAACAACAGTCTCCTTTAGAATGAGCCCGCCGAGAAGAGTATAAAAGACTGCAAGATATTCTCCAACGTCTTACAGTCTTTTGATTAAGATAGATATCATATGAACATTTACTCGAAGACTCTTATGGCATGATAGCCTTCATGCACTGATGTCAGAACCTTTCTGGCGCTTACGGCGTCGCCGATTACAGTGAGATTCCTGACTCTCCCTTCCAGAGCCGCCTCAAGGTCATTCCTTGGCTTAAGACCCACTGCTGTTACGATAGTATCGCACTCAAGTCTAACAGTCTTGTCATTCTTTTCATATGTCAGACCACCGGAGAAAATCTCTTTGACACTTGCGCCGGTAATCACTTTCACTCCGCTCTCAGCAATCATGTGGCGAAGCTTCATAAGTACATTTGCGGCAAAAGCAGCATCTTTTAGGATGTCGTCAAGCATTTCAACAATGGTTACTTCTTCGGCCCCTGTTTCCAGAAGATGAAGGGCTGTCTCGCATCCCACATGGCCGCTCCCGATCACCACCGCTTTCTTTCCGACTTTACTGTTTCCGTCTATCGGTAAATCCCTACGCATTCAAAGCCGCAAAGAAGGCAGAGGTGGTTGCAGTTACGAACTTACCTGGCTGCTGCGCATCTCCGATAACGGTATAGGGAAGTTCCTCCTTCTTCAACCCTTCTACTAACTCGCTGCCGACGGGACGCTGACCAAGGCTTAATACAACATAATCCGCTTTAATTTTTTCCTTTTTAGAACCTGTTGTATATTCTACTGAATCCGAATTAATTTTTTCAACCTTGGCGTTGACAATGGTGTTAATGCAATAGCTTTTCATTTCCTGAAGCAAATCAAGTTTATTAGACATCTCCATGCCAGAGGCTATATCCCCCAGCATTTCTATAATCGTCACCTGATTCCCCTTCTCTCTTAGAAGCAGCCCTGTCTCGCATCCTACCGTGCCGCCACCAATGATTATTACATCTTTATTTTCCGGGAGTTCCACCTGATCGGAGAGAATATCCCACGCGCTAACGCCATATTGGGTTCCCTCAATATTAGGAATCCACGGTTTTGAACCGGTGGCTACAAAGACCAAATCAGGATCATATGCTTTGACCGTTTCAATATCCGCTCTTTTATTGAGTTCCACACGAATGGACTGCCTTTCGACCTCTTTTGTAAACCAATCAATAGCCCAATTTACATAAGCCTTGTGCGGGGGCTTACAAGCAAGGTTCAGCTGCCCTCCGAGAACTTCTGATTCCTCCAGAATAATTACTTCATGTCCTCTTTCGTTTGCGGTAATTGCCGCCTGCATTCCAGCAAGACCACCACCCGCAACAACTATCTTCTTCTTTTCTTTTGCCGTTGCCAACTCAGCTTTCAATTCACTTTCATACCCTACAGTTGGATTTATTACACAGCGAACAGACTGCCCCTTGACCAAATTACCGTAGCAGGCGTCCAGACAGGAAATACATCTGCGGATTTCCGGCGTCTTGCCATTATGAGCCTTTTCCGGCCAATAGGGATCCGCGATTAACGGTCTTCCCAGCATTACAAAATCAGCGTACCCTCTGTCCAGAACCTCTTCGCAAAATTCAGGCTCTCTCAGATTGCCTACTGTAAATACCGGTATGCTGACGTGGCTTTTAATTTTTCTCGCCAGCTCCACCCGGTCCCCTTGCTCGTACCGCTGGGTTTCGAGCAGACAGGTAATTGTCGGTGGGATTCCGCCATTGGCGTCAATGAAGTCGCATCCGGCTGCTTCAAAGGCCTGGGCCATTTGAATACTTTCCTCATCCGTAAAGCCATCTGTTTCCCATTTGTGCACCGGCATACGAATTCCTATAATAAAGTCCTCTCCGCATGCTTCCCGGATTCCTTTGATGATATTGACGGCAAAGCGGTATCTGTTTTCAAGACTCCCGCCATACTCATCTTTTCTGTGATTGATTGCTTTCGTGAAGAATTGGCAAATCAAATAGGATATCCCATGGACTTCAACGCCGTCACACCCCGCTTTTTGGGCGTAAACTGCGCTGGTAATAAATTTTTGTTCCAGCTCTTTAATATCTTCGTATGTCAATGTCTGATAGTCCTCGGGTCTGAAGCTTCCTTCGTCAACCTTTGAACCAACCTGTGTTGTCTTTTCCATTTCATCGCTGACCCGATACGGGGTTAGCCCTTCCGTCGTTACCGCATCAGTAGCGGCGCCGGCATGATGAATCTGGGGTAATAGCAAAGCTCCATATCTATGGATATTTCTCGCCATTCTCTCCCAGTCTTTTACATACTTGATTCCATCAAGCCTATGCTGGCATGGTATCGTCTTGCCTCTTGGATAATCCACAGAAACGACGCCGGCTATAATGACACCCGCGCCTCCTTTTGCGCGCTCAGTATAATATGCCAGTGACTGCTCGCTGACCGAGCCGTCAGCATTGGCCATATTGTCTCCCATAGGGGACATCACGATCCGGTTTTTTACTGTGCGCTTACCAATCTTTCCTTCACAGAACAAATTAGGATAACTTTTCATAATTATCTCCTTTCTAAATTGACTGTTAGTGTTGGGACTTGTCTACATTGTATGGTGTGCTATAATATTAACAAACAGATGAAAACCGTTGCTCGTCTATGAAATAGACGTATTTTACATTTTGTATAGTTAAAGAATTTTCTCTGAGATGAAGTTGGTACCGCTGTTTTTATTCATGGGGGGTCATGATGAGTCTGAAAATTAATACCAAGAGGATTTTTATGAGTTCTCTTTTGGAACTAAGTAGAGAAAAACCGATTGAAAAGATAACAGTTCAAGATATCCTCGACCATTCAGGTGCGGCAAGACAAACCTTTTACAACCATTTTCGTGATAAATACGATCTGATTAATTATGTTTATCAAGATAAAGTAGAATCTTTTTTTAACAAATATTATGAGACTCTTGATTTGCATGAATGTATCTGCCAGGTGTATATTTTATTCGCAAACAATAAGCATTTTTATACACATATCGCCAAAATGGAGAATCAAAACAGCTTTAAAGAGTTTTTGTTTGATAACACGAGAGAATTCTATATAAATGCCATCCAAAGTAAACTTGGCAAAAGCGAAATTGGCAACCGGTTAGCTTATATAATAGACTATACCTGCCACGGAGCTACTGGATTATGCTTTCACTGGTTTATGAATGGTATGAAAGATACTCCGGAGGAAATGGCCTCCAAATTGGTTGACTGCATTCATCCTGAAATGAAAAAATATTTTGTAGGGAGGTAGTGTCATGGAACAAAAAGAATTAAACAAACTATCCGAACTATCCGAAAAAATTGATTCCGCTGTTGAAGCGTTAGAGGGCGAGCTGATCGAGTTCGCGCAAGGCCTGTTTAGAATTCCCACCCAGAATCCGCCGGGAAACAACTATCGGGAATGTACAAAGTTCATAGGTGATTTCATGGAAAAACTGGGCATGGAGGTGGAATATGTGGAGGTTCCGGAAGAGCTTTTAGATAAGCTGGCTCCCAAGGGCGAAGGACTTCCCAGAATAAGCGTAATCGGTACGAAAAAAGGTGAGGAATTACGTCCCAATATCCACTATACCGGTCACTATGATGTAGTTCCTGAGGGTGTGGGATGGACTTATGACCCTTACGGCGCGGAGCTTCATGACGGTAAAATATACGCCAGAGGCTCCTCTGACCAGAAGTCAGGCATCGTTTCCGAACTGTTTGCCCTGTACGCCCTTGAGAAAGCGGGGATAAAACTAAAGGGCACTTACATCGCGTCAGCCACACCGGACGAAGAAACCGGAGGCCAGGGCGGCGTCGGCTATCTTGTGGATCAGGGTTATATCAGCAAAGAGAACACGGATTATTGCGTAGTTACGGAATGTCTGGATGTGGATAAAGTCTGTATCGGCCACAGAGGAACCATATGGTTTGAAATCGAACTAATCGGCAAGCAATGCCATGGCTCCATGCCCTCCGAAGGTATAAACGCCATCGATCATCTGAAGGCTCTGCTCTCTGCAGTCGATGAAAAAATACAGACTCTGCCGGAGCTCAACACGATAACAGACCTTCCTGTCCAACCGCCTGCCTGCAGAAAGACTACGCTGACAACCACCTATGTACATGCCGGTGAAAAGGTAAATACCGTTCCGGGGAATTGCAAGGTAGGCTTTGACTGGCGCCTTACCCCGGAATATTCTGTGGACTGGGCAAGAGAAAAGATTATTTCCGTCTGTGAAGAGTTGAAAGAGACGATTCCCGGCTTTGAATACAAGTTCCATGAAATCATGTCAACTCCCCCCTCCCTCGTTCCGGATGACACCGAGGTGGTTAATGCCTTTTTAGAGTCGGGAAAAACTTATCTGGGTAAAGACATGGGTTTTTCCATTTCTCCCGGAGAGGATGATCAAAAGTACATGGTTCATGTCTGCGGAATGGACCAGTGCATCGTCTACGGACCCGGACCTCTCGTCATGGCCCACAAAGCTGATGAATACGTATCTGTTGAGGATTTAAAGCAAGGGGCTAAAATTATGGCTTTAGCAGCTGTAAAGCTGCTGGGCCTTCAGCAGGAAGCATAAGCGCAGCAGCGCATAGATTTCAAATTGTTATCACCCTGCCCGCCGACAGGTATTCTATGCGATCCCCCATAACCGCTTCCATTCGGTTGTAAGCTTCTAATCCGGTGCAGTGGCAGGTATAATACTTTGCCCCGGCGTCCATCAGCAATGTACTTATTTTATCGATAGACTCAGGGCTCTCACCGCTGGCCGGTGACGAGCCCGAGAGATGAAATCCCCCTATCACATAATCCGGCATTCGCCCCGTCAAGTCATGAGCATGCTGAAGGATGTTAACAATCCCATTGTGGGCACAGCCTGTTATCAGGAAAGCTTTCCCCTCTTCCTCTATTATGAGGATTTGCTCGTGAGCGAAGACATCCTTCACAGTCTGATTATTCTGCTCCATGAACAAACTGCTGTTTGATGCCGGACCAGGCCCTCTTTTCACTATGTTTGAGAATACCTGAATTCCCTCGTCGATAAAAAACCGGTCTGACGTAAATACGATCTGACTGTTCTGCTTCAGGTCCTCTTCCAGACCAATATAGTGGCGCGTATCATCCGAACGAAGGGCGTAGTATTTTTCAAAGGCGAGGCCGTGCAAGAAAACCCTGGCCTTTGTATTTTCCTCTAAAAACGCTCTCAGCCCTCCGCCGTGGTCATAGTGCCCATGAGAAATGATCAGAAATTGAATATCCGATACGTCTACATCCAACTTCTCCGCATTTTCCAGGAACAGACCGCTCGCCCCCACGTCAAATAAAATTTTATGGCCGTTTGCTTCTATATACAGGCTGAGGCCGTGTTCACTGTCGAATTCCTCCGATATCGATGTATTTTCCGTTAACACTTTAATAATCATGGGCTCCGCTTACCGCCTTCCTTATCATTTTCTATTTCAGAGAAAGGAAATAAAACCACCGGGATCAGTGATGATTCCCCGTTTTATTCAAAATCCTCACTGCCGACATAAGCGCTGCTGCAGGTTTCTCTGAGGTCACAGAAATCGCAGGGCTGTAACCCTTCTTCATCTTTATGAGGACCGATTCCAAATATGCCTGATACGCTTTTCTTAGGGTGCATCAGATAGTGATCATTCAGAGATACACCGATTTCATCAGGCTTGAGCATATCGAAAATAATCTTCTGCATTTCCATCGGCACGTTATGTTGGCCCGGACTGAAGGAAAAAGTGGAATAGATCTCCTTCTCCTCCAGCTCTTTCGCGATACATTTTTTGAAATGTGACGATCCGCATTCTATAATTGCGGTCCCCCAGCTGTCGAGGAAAAGCTTTGCCATCATATTTTCTTCCGCTTCATCGAGGGCTTCGTAGCCATGCACCCCTGCCACATAGAACACAAGTTCCGTAGATTTGTGAAGCACCCGGGCAAGCATGCTGCTTTCCAGCACCACTCCGTTGCTCAGCCTGATCAGGTCACCCGCGATTTCTTCCACCTTATATGATTCAAAAATTCCCTTTATGGTAAGGGCGTTAAAGGAGTCCTTTCGCGTCTTTTCATAGAAAGGCTTAAATTTACCCGGGATATTCCTACTGTCCAGTTTCATCTGGCGGTCGAACATGGCGTCGATCCCATTTATCTTGTCAATTGGAATCGTCTTTACATTCTTTTTTATGCTGCACATTTTGCATTCCCCGGTTTATCAACTTTCCACAAGTCCCTTCATAGACTGTCAGCGGCCCAATCACGAAAACTATATTAGATTTTTTAATACGATGGCGGTGATAAATGCAATAGATGTACTTGCCAGCGTACCAATCAGGTATTTTTCGGCAAAATTTTTATCTTCAAGCTGTTTGTAGCGGGCAATACTCTTGGCAGTCAGCACAAATCCGATGGCCCCAAATTGATTGCATAACACCAGTAACGAAATAATAATCCGCTCGAGCTTCCCAATAATCCGTCCTGTTCGAGGGTCGTTATCGTCGCTTATATTACTGTTCTGATCGTCAATATATAAGAATAGCTTTTTTACCAAGACAGCAGCCGGGTCCCAGATTACAACAAATATTAAAAAGTAAATAATAAAGGTTTCAAAGTAATTCCATTGCTCCAATTGTCCATATATATGGTTTGTATTCTCTTGTAAATTGAACGCCAAAAATGTAAAAGCAATAACGGCAATATGAAGTATCTGATCTATAATAAAAGATGTGAATTCGAATACTCCTTTGGTAAATTCCTTATTCAGTGAGGTCCTTATCCAATCAATAAGAAAATGGGTTGTTATGATAATGATATACGGAAGGATGGCGCTGCTAACCTTTATAAAAGAAAAAACTGCCACAAAATATGTACCGGCGTAAATAAACGAATGGATAAGGAGAAATCGAAAACTGCTTATCTTGTTTCGCGCCAGTTTTGTGGGTTGAAACGTAAAATCCGCGAGAAAATGGGCTATAAGCAAACTATATATAATCATATTCACTTAACCTCTATAAATATTTATCCATAAACTTCAATGCCGCTATCGTTGCGTTTCGAACTTCATATATATTTGCCGTTTTAAATGTTTTATCGATGCTTTGTCTGCTTATGTTCAGAATCTCAGACAACTGCGTAGTCATTCCGCGCTTTTTCCCGCTTGATACATAAAAGCTGCTGTCATCGTTCAATGCGTCTATTGGAGAAGCGATTAGATTCATATGTTCAATCTTATCCAAAGGGTATTTTTTAACAGACCCGCTTTTTTTGTGAGTATAGTAATTCAACCGGTTTTTTAAGGCGATAAGTTCAGAAATCAGACTCATTTTGCTATAGTCAATTACCTGATGGAAGTCAATGGGATAAAGCAGTTCCGAAAGCAGCATAAGTTCATTCTGGTATTGACTATGGTTGCTCGTTAACATAAATGATGTGTTAATGATAGCGTTTAAGAACACATCGTTCTTATTTCCCGAGTAAAGAAGCACCGGGTGCCCCATTGCGTCTTTTACATTTTCAATAGCATGGCGCGCGTTATAGTATACGGGGCCATCCTGAGCAGTAGTGCTTGCCTGTTCGATTTTGACATTCCATTCGCCGACGCCAATTCCGGCTCTTACTTCAATAGGAGAAACAAGCATATTAAACATTCTAAAGTAAAGATATGCCGCTTCCGGGGAAATGAACAACCCCTGCACTTCATCCCCCCCGCTGAATTCAACTTCCCGGGCAGTGGTATGGGAAAATACCGTATTCAAATGCTGGATGACAGTAATGATATAATTTTGGATTGAATTCCGGTCTTCGATTGAATATGACCGGGACTTTTTCAGGTCTATGATCAGCGCAGTATAATTTTTCATATCATCGCCTCCACAGATAGTATAACATATTCAAATGAAATCGCAACCTATATTGGTTGCATTTATGAAAAGCAATCCATATGGGTTGCACTCTCCGGCAATTATATCTGCCTTAGTGGGCATTACGTTTCCACTCTTCCAAAAAATCAAGAATATAATTACTTGGCATAGCCATTCCATAAATATATTGTCGAAATATATTCTCGCCGCCACCCAAATTTATCCCGACAATCTCCAGGTCTTCGTTAAGTAAAGCGCTGCCGCTGCTTCCCTCGGACAGTACGGATGTATGTTTAATAATGGGATATTGATCTTTTCCCGTTTCATCGCCAAAGGGTCGCGGTTTTCTGCTGTTTATTTTTCCAGCAGAAATAACATTTCTTTTACGATGTGGGTTGCTCATAGACGCCACCGCATCTCCATACTCAGCTATTTCATCCGCAACCGGCAGAGCCGCATAGGCTGCGTCGGCAACAAAGCTGATTACAGCTAAATCGTATTTATCATTTGAGTATTCGATCAGCGCTTCAGGAAATTGCTGATAGTAATTGACGACTCCTTGATATTTCTCACCTTTGCTTAGCGCGTCCGCAAAGTCCAGGTCTTCATATCCCATGACAACAAACTGAGTCCTGTCTGCACCGTCAGATTCCTCAATCACATGGGCGGCTGTAAGGGCATAATACTTGTTGCCTTCCTTATGAAAAATAACTCCGCTACCGCCTGCTGAAACTGATGTAGAACTGATGTTTTCCTCATCTCTGTATTGTAATTGAACTACCTTTATATTGGCTGAAAGAGCGTATTCCCTAATCGTTTCTATAAATTCACTATTCGTCGTTTGGTTTAAGAATGATTTAATGGAAGGAAGAGAAAAGGAGACGATTACTATAAACGCGGCTATTAAAATAGTAAAAACTGTTTTTCGGCGTCCTTTCATAGGCATTCTCCTTCTATCAGTCATGAAGACAAAGGGATGTTGGTATTGCGAATATTATATCATGAATTTGTTCCATTTGAACCAAATTGTCATCCTGAACTATGCCCCACTGTCATCCTGAACGCAGTGAAGGATCTTATCAAAGATTCTTCGCTGTCGCTCAGA
>WPCH01322430.1_pt1 | contig 90882 bp, 79 predicted proteins | sample 5399881 | NCBI WGS metagenome assembly WPCH01 (sample SAMN12869468, study PRJNA574797) | sludge metagenome | isolation source: wastewater treatment of pH5 | place: China:Beijing | collected 2019-05-20 | reverse complement strand
CATGTCCTGCTTCCTCCTGTATCTGCATAAAATGCTATCTATCATTTTATGCAGTACCCTTTTTCGGCGTGCAGGCGGGCTGAATGTTATATCCTTAAACTCCCCAAAGGCATCCTTACATTGTCTATTGACTTTAAACAGTGAACTCTTGAACGCTGTCCTTTCCCCTTATTAGTGCCTTCTTATTTTTAGGCTGTTAACATTGCTCTGATCAGGCTTGGACATATACATGCCGCTTCCTTGTACCTGCTTTCTATTGGTATTTTTCTTGTAGAAAGCAAGAGATACTTGTGTTATGCTTGTTCTGTAATTAATTTGGTGAATTGGGATTTGAAATTCAATTTGTTTAAAATGGCGCAGCTTGATTATACCGGTGAAAGAAGGTTTAAAATGAGCACATATTTCCAGATTAGAATGGCAACGGAGTTGGACGCGGAGGAAATTTTAAAGATCTATGCGCCTTACGTTACGGATACAGCGATCACCTTTGAATATGAAATACCGTCCATTGATGATTTTTCACAGCGGATCAGGAATACGCTGCAAATGTATCCCTATATCGTTGCCCTGGAAGAAGGTCATATTGTTGGCTATGCATATGCATCGGCGTTCAGAGAACGTGCGGCATACAGCTGGACGGCTGAAACCACCGTATATCTAAAACAGGATTGTCGCGGCAAAGGTCTGGGCAAAAAACTATATAATACTTTGGAAAATATCCTTAGGCGCCAGAACATTATTAATCTAAATGCCTGTATCGCGTACACTTCCCGCCAGGATATACATCTCGACAATACAAGTATGGCTTTTCATGAACATTTAGGTTATACAAAGATAGCTCACTTTACGAAATGTGGTTACAAATTTGGCGCCTGGTACGATATCATCTGGATGGAAAAGGTGCTTGGAGATCATCCAGATACTCCTGATCCGATCATTCCAATTTCCAGGATCGAATTTTAGGCAGTCTTCATAATATCCTTTGGTTTCCGGTGTTAGAGTAATGCGCTTTTCTCCTATTCTTATCTTCCACCAATTAAAACCCGTATGCGCCATCAATGAGAATCACTTTTATTCTGTCTTTCACAAACTGTCCTGTGATCAGAACGAAGTCGTTGCAGATCCTTTGCTTGTGAGTGCAGTCAATACATTTGCCCAGTTTTGTGCATGGCGTATCCTTCTTAAGCCGGATCGCGTCTAAAGGAGCTGCAATCTGCCTTGCTCGTTCAATTGCGTCTTCCACGGTATCTGTCAGCTTATTAATGCCGGCCACAACGATTACCTGTCTGGGCCCATATAACATAGGAGCAACCCTGCTTCCATTTCCATCAATATTAAACAACTTCCCATCAATCGTAATGGCGTTAGTACCTGTCAGGAATGTATCCACATCAAAATTTTTCAGGTAGATTACCCGCTTTTCCTCCGGCGTCAAATTAGGCTGGTGCTTGTCGTTAATTAGAAAGCTTCCTTTACGAACAAATTCAAACACTCCGGTTTGTTCCAGTGTTACAGAATCTCCCCACCCAACTGTCTCTCCCTCTTTTATTAACGAGGCCATCAACTGAAGAAGTTCTTCCCTGGTTTCAACAAAATATCCAGCCATATTATTTTTCTGCAGGTTCAGAATGACTTCCTGTATTCGTTTGTCCATATTGATCTCCACTATGTCAAATGCGCCGACACCAATGATCCGGTAACTTTTGTGCGTATAATTCCTTTTAAAGCGCCTTTTCTCTAAGAATAAGGGATTGTTTCACGTGAAACAATCCCTTATAATCGTTCTGAAGTCTTCTTTATTTCAGCCCTTGCAGCAGCTCTAGCAGCCTTTCCAGTTCATCCCGACTGAAATACTCGATTTCTATTTTCCCTTTTTTTGCTCCTGGTACTATATTCACTTTCGTACCCATAATGCTTCTCAAATCTTCCTCAAGGGCCAGAAGCTCCCGATTTTTTGGTCTTGCCTTCGCGCTCTTTTTCTCGGGAACCTTATGGCAATCTCTGGCATAAGCTTCGATATCCCTTACCGTCCAATTCAACTGCGCGCATTTTTCAGCGGATAAAAGTTGTTTTTTGCTGTCCTTTATTCCGGCGATGGCCCTGGCATGTCCGCTGCTCAACTGGCCGTCGGCCACCATTTGCTGCACCTTCTCGGGTAGCTTCAGAAGGCGTAAAGCATTTGCAATATAAGGACGGCTTTTCCCCACGCTTTTGGAGATCTGCTCCTGTGTAAGTCCGAAAGTGACAGCCATTCGTTCCAAACCCGCCGCTTCTTCAATGGCGTTCAGGTCCTCACGCTGCATGTTCTCAATCAGGGCCATAAGCGCGTTTTGCTCTTCGGTGAGCTCACGGATCAGACAAGGAACTTCTTTCAGCCCTGCCCTTCGCGCGGCTCTCCATCTTCGCTCTCCAGCTACAATTTCATATCCGCCTCCCGCCTGACGCACTACGATAGGCTGTATGATTCCATGTACTTCAATGGACTTTGCCAGCTCTTCGATCTTCTCTTCACTGAAGGTTTTTCTCGGCTGGTTGCTGTTGGGCTTTATTTTATGTATTTCCACAAAGCTTACACTATCCTCAAAAGACCTGTCCTCATTTTGTCCATCACCTACTGCTATTTCTACATCGCCGAACAGGGCTTCTAAACCTTTTCCAAGACCTCTGTTTTTCGATGCACTCATCTTCTAATCCCTTCCTGTTCCAAAAACTCCTCCGCGAATTCCATATACGCCAATGCCCCTTTGGATCTCGGATCATACTCCGTGATGGGCATACCATAACTGGGCGCTTCTGCCAGTCTTACGTTCCTGGGTATTACTGTGGTGTAGACTTTATCCCTGAAATATTTCTTAACCTCTTCCACCACCTGAATGGACAGGTTTGTTCTGCCGTCAAACATACTCAATATTACGCCTTCTATTTCCAGTCCCTTATTCAGGTTTTTCTTGACAAGGTCTATGGTGCTCATGAGCTGACTTACGCCTTCAAGGGCGTAGAACTCACATTGTATCGGTATCAAAACACTGTCCACGGCGGTCAGGGAATTGATTGTCAACAACCCCAGAGACGGAGGACAGTCTATAAATATGTAGTCATACTTACCTTTGATTTTATCAATTGCCTTCTTAAGCCTTCTTTCCCGAGCCTCAAGCTGTACAAGCTCAATCTCCGCGCCTGCCAGCTGTACGCTGGCGGGAATAATATCCAGATTTTTCAGTCCTGTGGAAAGTATGGCTTCCTCCGGCTGAACATTGTCGTCAATTAGAACTTCATAGGCCGTTTTCAGTAAACCCTTTTTTAGAATACCGATTCCGCTCGTAGTATTTCCCTGGGGATCAATATCCAGAATAAGCACCCGTTTCCCTTTCAGAGCCAGACAAGCTGCCAGGTTAATATTTGTTGTGGTTTTGCCTACCCCGCCCTTTTGATTAAAAATCGCAATCGCCTTTCCCAAAATTTCCTTCCTTTCCATACCGGAACTGACATCAGACGTCCATTCTACAGCCTTGGCTTCGTTCATTCCATGTATAAAATCATTTTCTACTGTTCTCTGCCGCAAAGACCTCTTCTACATAAAATCCATCCGCTACAATGCGGAGATCTCTCCTTATGCGCTAAATAATTTTATTGTATTTTTCCTTGTTATTTAAATTACTCTTTGATTATATAACAACTAAATGACAATGAACAGTTGTTTTCATTCTGTAAAAAAGATTTAACATGAAAAAAGGTGTTGCACAACCCGAACAGCCTCTCGAAAACAGCAAAGAAACTCCCTCTTTGCGCTTCCATTTGGATTTAATGCGAAAAAATATTTGATACTGAATGAAAAAAGAATGTTTCACGTGAAACAGTCAATCTGCTGTAAAAAAATGTAATACTGTTCATTCCAGACGTTATTCCTCCTGCTTATCAGTATGATGGATCACCGCGGCTGAATTCCTGCCTTACTTTATATTGACCAGGTTTCCTGTAGAAAGCATTTTGAATTTCTGTTATGCTTGTTTTACAACCTCTTTATGACAGGAACTCAGTAATTGATGTAACCGGTGTATCAATTAATTACACAGGGAGGAAATAGAAATGTCAGAAACATTACGTTTAATTATGCCACAGTGGCAAGGGGGTAATAACCCTCCTTATTACTTTGGATCAAAACTATTAGCATGGCTGGCTCCGGAACAAAAAGGGATACCGGAAATAGAGGTTCCAATAGAGCCATACGATGGAACTGAGCTAACTATGGAAAATGGAGTTGCCGGACGTTCTGCCTTGTTGCGCCAATTAGAATCCGCGACGAAGATTCTTGAGGCATATCAACCAAAGCGCGTTATTGTATTTGGCGGAGATTGCCTCGTGTCACAGGCTCCCTTTGCTTACCTGAACGAGAAGTATAACGGAAATCTTGGCGTTTTATGGCTTGATGCTCACCCCGATGTGTCCACACCCGAAATGCACAACCATGAGCACGCTATGGTTTTGGGGAATCTGCTCGGGAAAGGCGATGCTGACTTTGCAGCTCATGTAAAAGTCCCGCTTAACCCTGAACTTGTCATGTATGGCGGGCTGGAGGAAATGACCGAGAGTGAAACAGTGTTGGTAAATAGCCTGAACCTCCGTAGCGCAGGCGCTTCTGATTTGGCCGATACCAGCCAGCCCGTGTTGGATTGGATAGCGGAAAATCATATTGAATATTTAGCGATACATTTTGATTTAGATGTTTTAGATCCCTCCCTGTTTCGATCACTGCTATTTTCCCAACCAGGCGGCCTTCCCATTGATGCTTCAAAGGGAAAAATGACACTGGCACAGATAGCAAGGCTTATAAAAGATGTGTCCCGCGAAACAGATGTGGTTTGCCTGTCCATAGCGGAGCACCTTCCCTGGGACGCAATTAATCTTCATAATTTTCTCGCAGAAATGCCAATATTTCAAAGAGAACCCTTTTTATAGAACTGGATAGAAAACTTCGAGCAAAGGAGCGCTGCAATCAATGAAAACCCCCGGAATAAAAGAGAATATCCTGTTTCAGCTGGATATGTGCTGGCAGCTTTATCTTTATCATGTCGAAAGTATTGAGGAAGAAGAGGCGTTTTGGGCCTTCGGCCCCAAGGGGCTGCAGGTGCGCAAACAAGAAGACCAGTGGCGTATAGATTGGCCTGAAAGCGAAAGCTACGAGATAGGGCCATCCAGCATTGCATGGATTATGTGGCACATAATATATTGGTGGAGTACCGCAATAGATTATAATTTTGGCAATGGCACCTTAAAAAAGGAAGATATCCATTGGCCGGGAAGTATTGAAAAAGCAAAAGCAACGATAAGCTTTCTGCACGATACATGGGTCTCAAAGCTCAACGATTTGCCGGAAGGAAGCTATCGATCAAAGCAATATGCAAAATGGCCATTAGCAGATAGCACCTTTTCCAATATTTCCCTATGGTTAAACGCGGAGTTAATGAAAAATGCGGCAGAGATAGGTTATGGGCGATTTTTATTTGCGACCTTGATTCATAACAAGGGCTAATCAAAACAAGCTTAGGGCGGGGCGGCCTGAAAGCCGCCCCATATGAATGAAATCTAAATTGTATTCGGAACTTTATTATCCGCCCATTACCCGGCCTTTTTTGGAATAAGGATGGTTAGTTCCAGATGGTCTCCCTTATCCTCCTGGTAGTATTTGGCGCCGCTTTCTACTTCCTGAATTGTAGAAAAGGCTTTTTTTATTGTATTTATGTAAATTCTATAATTTATAAACCGAAGCTTTTCCGCCTTGCGCCGCTCTTCTTCCGTCTTTGCAAGGAAATCATCAATCAGCTTTTCGCTCTGCCTCACATTGAGGGCATGACTGATAATCTTTTCGAGAATCTGCTTGCGCTGCTCGTTATCTTCAATACGAAGGAGGGCTCTCGCATGGCGCTCTGAAAGCTGATTTTCCGCCAGGGCCTCCCTCACCTCTTCCGGCAGCGACAAAAGACGGATCTTATTGGATATAGTAGACTGCTGTTTCCCTACGCGCTTCGCGATTTCACACTGAGTCAGGCCGTATTCATCCATAAGGCTCTTATACGCCATAGCCTCCTCAATGTAGTTCAGGTTTTCCCTCTGTACATTCTCTACCAGCGCGATCAAAGCCATCTCTTTTCCGTCTGCCTCCCGGACAATAGCAGGGATTTTTTCGAGGCCCGCTAAAAGAGATGCGCGAAGCCTTCTCTCTCCGGCGATCATCACATATTGAGATCCTGTTTTTTTGACGATTACGGGCTGAATTACTCCTAACTCACGGATAGAATTACATAATTCCTCTAATTCCTGATCGGGAAATACTTTTCTCGGCTGGTCCGGATTCATGGTAATAGCGCTGATCGGTATCTCCATAGGACCATTTTTGATTTTTATCAACATAAAAATACCCCCTTTGTTTTATTTTACAGGAGGCTTGTCCTATGTGTAGTTATTTCATAATACAATTATCGCTATTTTATCGGTTCTTTCGATGGAATTCCCGCTTTTCTCGGATATTTTGCCGGCGTACGCCCCGCCTTTTCAATCCAGATAATCTGGTGGCTCATCTCCACCCCTTCTATAGGCATGCTTGTAGAGGTGGTTATCCTGCCGCCCAAAACTTTAAGCGCCTTTTTACTCCCCTCAAGCTCTTCCTCGACATTCATAGACTTATACGCTCCAAAATAGCCGTTCAAACGAACAAAAGGCAGGCAATACTCTGCCAAAACAGCCAGATCCGCCACCGCCCTGGAGAGACAAACGTCATATTGCTCCCTGTGGGCCTCCTGGGCGGCAAGATCCTCCGCCCTGCCATGTATCGCCGTAACATTGCGGATATCCAGCTCCTTTATAATCTCATTGAGAATACGAATCCTCTTATTCAGAGAATCCACAAGAACAAACTGCTTCTCCGGAAAGCAAATAGCCAGGGGAATCCCCGGAAAACCGGCCCCTGTGCCTATATCTATAACCTTTTCCGCCTGCTGAAACCCCGAATAGGCGCTGGCAAGCAGAGAGTCCACAAAGTGCTTCACCTCGAACTCCCGAGGATCTTTAATAGCCGTCAAATTCACCTTCTCATTCCAGTCCAGCACCAGATCCCTGTAAGCCGCAAAAACTTCCAGCCTTTGCCCGCTGTCCTCTATCCCCATCACATTCATAGCTCTGCGCAGAATTTCCATGACCTATCTCTCCTTTTAGCCAAACTCCCTGTCGTAAATTAGTAAAAGCAACTTCGGGGTTTAAAATTAGACTGATAAGAGTTGTCCTTTTCCTTAAAAATCAACTTTCTTTCATAAAAAGTTGTGCATTAAAGCTGCTTCCGGTCAAAAATGAGGACTGAATTTCTCGCTAACTCTTAGAATTTTCCATATTTTTGAAGAAAAGCAACTCCAAAGCTCCCAATTCATCTAATGGAAGTTGCCTTCCCTCCAAAAAGGCAGCTTTTTCCCAGTAAAAAGTCCTCACAGAAGTTGATACCAAATCTGCTCGCCGGCGTCCCAGATTACATTTTAGACCGGCGCTGCCGTTCCAGATGAATCATAAGCACATTAATATCCGCCGGCGAAACCCCCGATATTCTCGAAGCCTGTCCTATAGACAAGGGCCGGTGCTGATCCAGCTTCTGTCTGGCCTCAATGCGCAGGCCATCCAGCTCCAGATAGTCCAAATCCTCCGGAATCCTCTTGTTTTCAAGCTTACGAAACCTTTCAATCTGTTGAAGCTGCTTCTTAATATACCCTTCGTATTTAATCCGTACCTCTACGGAAGTAATCACATGCCTGGACAGAGGCTTTCTTTCAGCGTCCAACTCCGCCAAAAGCCCATAATTCAACTCCGGACGGCGCAGCAGCTCCGCCAGGGAAATCCCGCTGGATAACTGCGCGCTCCCGGCAGCCTCAAGAAAATTATTGGCTGCGGCCGGGTTCACTACCGTATTCCACAGGCGCTTCAGCTCCTCTTCCACACGGCCCTTCCGCTCTAAGTAAGCAGAATATCTCTCCTCCGAAACGGAGCCTGTCTGATAGCCCCGCTCCGTAAGACGCTCCTCCGCATTGTCCTGCCGCAGCAAAAGCCTGTACTCCGCCCGGGAAGTCATAATTCGATAAGGCTCATTGGTACCCTTCGTAACCAAGTCGTCAACGAGAACACCGATATACGCCTCAGACCGATCCAGAACAAAAGGCCCTTTCCCCTCCAGCTTCAGCGCCGCGTTAATCCCTGCCATAAGTCCCTGGGCGGCCGCCTCCTCATAACCGGAGCTGCCGTTGAACTGACCGGCGCAAAACAGATTGGAGATTCTTCTATGCTCCAAGTTGAGCTGCAGTTCCAGAGGATCAATGCAATCGTACTCGATGGCGTACGCCGGCCTGACAATCCTTAAATTCTCCAGTCCCGGTATTGTCTTGTAAAACTGCTCCTGTACATCCTCGGGCAGACTCGAAGACATGCCCTGTATATACATTTCCTCCGTTTTCAGTCCCTCCGGTTCGATAAACAGCTGATGCCTTTTCTTGTCGGCAAAGCGGTTTACCTTATCCTCGATAGAAGGACAATATCTGGGCCCCACCCCTTCAATCTGCCCGCTGAAAAGAGCCGAACGGTGAAAATTTTCCCGGATTACCCGGTGGGTCTCCTCATTGGTATAGGTGAGCCAGCAGGATACCTGCTCACATTCCAGCCCCTCATTCATGAAAGAAAAGGGAACGATTTCCTCATCCCCGGGCTGCTCCGTCATAAGGGAATAATGGAGCGAACTGCCCATCACTCTTGCTGGAGTGCCTGTCTTAAACCTGCGTATGACAAGGCCCAGGTCTTTCAAATTCTCAGCCAGCCGCAACGCGGGAGAAAGGCCGTTGGGACCGCTGGTATAATTATATTCGCCGATAAAAACCCTGCCGCCTAAAAAGGTTCCCGTAGCCAGAATCACTGCCTTTGCCCTGTAAGAAGCTCCCGTATTCAGCAGAACTCCCTTTACCTCGCCATTTTCCACAAGCAGCTCAACCACTTCTCCCTGCTTCAGGTCAAGCCCTTCCTGCTCCTCCAAAGCCCGTTTCATAGCCTGATGATAAAGAGCCTTGTCCGTCTGGGCACGGAGAGAATGAACGGCGGGTCCTTTCGAAGTGTTCAGCATCTTACTCTGTATCAAAGCCTCATCGGCAACCAGACCCATTTGGCCTCCCAGAGCGTCGATCTCCCGAACCAAATGCCCCTTGCCGCTGCCGCCAATAGAAGGATTGCATGCCAACATAGCGATGGCTTCCAGATTGATGGAGAGAATCAATGTTTTCTTCCCCATCCGCGCGGAAACCAACGCCGCTTCGCAGCCCGCATGACCGGCTCCTACCACAATAATGTCATACTCTCCCATGAGATATCCCATTGGCGTCTCCTATTTTCCAAGGCAAAACCGCTGGAAAACCGTATCGATAATGTCTTCCGTCACCGTTTCACCGATAATATCTCCTAATAATTCCCAGGCATGGCGGACGTCAACCTCGATGAAATCCAAGGCCTCAAACTGGCAGGCCATCATGGTACCGTCGTAGATATCCTTTCTCGCCCTGACCAGAAGATCCTTATGCCTGGCGTTCGTAATAATATCGCTGTTCTCCTGAAAAGCACGACCCCGGTAAACCATCTCCGTGATCAGATCCTCCAATTCACGGATTCCCTCTTCATTGATAACGGAGGCGTCTATGAATTTAGCAGAAGGCAGCATTTCCAAAAGCTGATTCGATGTGACCTGTTTTCCCAAATCCATTTTATTCAGCATAACGATGACCTTTCGATCTCCGATTTTTTTCGCGATTTCCAGGTCCTCTTCCATAAGAGATTGGCTGGCATCCAGCATAAAAATAATAAGATCCGCCTTATCAAAGGCCGCTTTGCTTCTCTCAATGCCCATCTGCTCAATGGGATCTTCTGTAGAATGAATCCCCGCCGTATCCGTCAGATATACCGGAATACCCCTCAGGCTGAGACCCTCTTCTATCGTATCCCTGGTTGTCCCTGGAATTTCCGTTACAATAACCCTCTGTTCCCTTAAGAGCGCATTGAGCAAAGAGGATTTTCCCACATTGGGTTTTCCCGCTATGGTGATCCGTAAGCCCTCTCGTATCATACGTCCCGTATCGGCTGAATCAATTAGTTTGTCTAATTCATCGCCTATCAACGATAAGCTGTCGATTAGTTCTTCATAGGCCAATTCTTCAATATCCTCATCGGGATAATCGATATTTACAGCCAACTTCACCAGGATATCCATAAGCCCGTTTCGAAGCTCTTTTACCTTCCGCGAAAGACTCCCCTCCAGCTGATTCATAGCTGTTTGAAAGCTCTTATCCGTCTTTGCCCGAACCACATCGATGACAGCCTCCGCCTGGGAAAGATCGATACGGCCGTTGAGAAAAGCCCTCTTCGTAAACTCGCCGGGCTCCGCTAATCTTGCTCCAAGGCCCAGGGTCAATGAAAGAATTTTGCACAAGGAAACGATACTGCCATGGCATTGTATCTCCGCCACATCCTCTCTGGTATAGGTAGCCGGGCCTTTCATAAAGACGGCCATAGCTTCATCCACAGTGGTTTTGCTATCCGGATCAAGAATATGTCCATAGATTAATCGCCTATTTTCAATATACGCTGTATCTTGAAATTGCAAGGGTACAAACAAAGCCTTTAATATCTCCTCCGCTTTTTCCCCGCTGATTCTGACGATGCCGATGCCGCCTTCTCCATAAGCTGTAGCAATGGCCGCTATTGTATCTTCCATGCTCTCCTCCTGCTGCCTTGTGATCGATGCAATAACTCCTCTGGCAGAAAACCAGCCGGGGAGTCATCCCTGTGGCTGGTTTTTTGTGTCGTATCTACTTTCGTTCTATGACGACCCTTCTGTAGGGCTCATCTCCTTCGCTTCTGGTCGTAACCGCCTCGTTTTTCTGAAGCGTGGCGTGAATCACTTTTCTTTCATAGGGATTCATAGGCTCCAGTCTCACGCTCTTACCGCTCTTCTGCACTTTATCCGCCAAACGGTTAGCCAGCTGCTCCAAGGTGCGCTCTCTCTTGAACCGGTAGTTCTCCGCGTCCACAACCACTCGTAAATATTTTTCTCTGTCCTTGTTCGCTACCAGGCTGGTGAGATATTGAATGGAGTCCAGCGTCTGGCCTCTCTTTCCTATAATCGTTCCGGAATCCGGCCCTGAAAGTTCAAAATACAGGCAGCTGTCATTGGCAAAAGCCTTAATGGACAGATTGAGTCCCATACGGGAGGTCACATCCTTCAGGAATTCCAGCGCCGGCGCTTCTTCCACCTCCTGGAGATCAGAAGGCCGCTCTCTAATTGTAAGGCTGTTCCTCAGATCTTCTTTTGAACTCTGCTGCTTATTTCTCTGTTTCCGAGGTCTTTCCTTTTGCTCTCCGCTCTTCGTTTCCCGTTGAACTTCTTTATCAATTTTTGTTACCTGCTCTTTTGGCGCGCTGCTCTGTCTGTTTGGCCTGCTCTTTTCCGCAGCTCTTTCTCTTTTTTGAACAGGCTTCTCTTTTATCGGAGCAGTCTCTTCCGAAACTGCTTTTTTCTGTACTCTTACTTTAGCAAGTTTTGATCCCAGTCCGAAAAAACCTTTTGTAGGTTCTTCAAGAACGATAACCTCTACCTGATCTCTTTCAAGCTTTAAATCAATAAGGGCCAATTTGACGGCATCTTCTACGTCTTTCCCCCATTTTTCCGAAAAATCCATTTCACACCTCCGTGTACTATGCTCCGGTTCTATTTAAGTCCCTTCTTTGCCTTCCATCTATTCATTCCAAAGGTCTGAGCGATCATGAATAATGTACCGATGAACCAATACAGGGTAAGCCCTGCCGGAAAAGATCTCCCCATCCACACGATCATAACAGGGAAAAAGTATTTCATCATCTTCATCATGGCGTTCATATTCCCCATCTCTGATGACGCCGACATAGACTGAGTCATTGAGAAGGAAAAGAATGTGGCAATACCCGCCAGAATGGGCAGTATCCATGGATCCGGCTGTGAAAGATCCGGAATCCAAAGGAAGGCTTCATGTACACCCATCAGCATCTGAGGGTCATCCATAAACGCAATGGGATTTCTGAGCAATACAAAAAGCGCTAAAATGATGGGCATCTGAATCAGCATAGGGAGACATCCCCGCATGGGATTGAACTTTTCCTCCTTATACAGCTCCATCATTTTTATATTGAGCGTTTCTTTATCATTTGCGTACTTTTTCTGAAGAGCCTGAATCTTAGGCTGAAATTCTTTCATTTTTATTGAACTTTTTATCTGCGCGGCATAGAGCGGGAATAAGCAGCCCCTTACCAGCAACGTAAAAATAATCAATGTAATTCCATAGTTGTTTATCAAATCGTAAAGAAACGATAGTAACCAACCCATTGGCTCTGCAATGACAGACATAACTTTTTCATATGTGGTCATTCGATATCCTCCAGTCGTTCATTTTAAAGGATCATATCCTCCCGGATGGAAAGGATGGCATTTCAAAATTCTTTTTATCCCGAGAAAGCTGCCTTTCAGCGCTCCATATTTTTCTACCGCTTGAATAAAGTAAGCAGAGCAACTCGGATAAAAACGACAGGTCTGCGGAAAAAGCGGTGAAATGAATTTTTGATATCCTCTCACTAAGAGTATAATAAATCTCTTCAATTTCCTTCCCTGACATTCCTGGTTTTTCTAACCTTATATATTTTTCTCTATAAGGTTCTCTCTTTTCAGTGAAGATTCCATAGATTTCTTCACATCCGCGCATTTTAAATGAATGATGTTTTTCCTTGCTATAAAAAGCAGATCGTAGCCTGATTTTAGATTATAATCCAGACTTCGAAAGGATTCCCGAAGCAATCTTCTCGCCCGGTTTCTCTGAACGCTGCCACCTACTTTTTTACTCGCTAAAAAGGCCCTCCTATTATAAGAAAGGCCGTTTTTCCTGTAAATAAGTACTAAACTTCTTTCTCCTACAGATTTTCCTCTGTTATACAATAAGGAAAAATCTTTCTTATTTCGCAGCACTTCGGGTTTTAGCATGCGTTCTCCTTCAGAGAATGGAAGCGGATGAGAGCGTAACAAAAAGACCACATTTGCGGTCTCTATGCTGTGAGCGATTTTCTTCCCCTCAATCTTCTCCTCTTCAAAACATTTCTACCGTTTTTTGTGCTCATTCTCTTGCGAAAACCATGTTCTTTGCTTCTCTGCCTGGTTTTTGGCTGATATGTGCGTTTCATCCTGAATACACCTCCTTCTCTTTTTTCTTTTGAGAGCGGCTAAATTTCACCGTTCTACCTCTACAATTGCCAATTGATTATACATTTAGATAGGATTATTGTCAAACCTTTTTTCCTCTCTGATCCCGTGGCTGCAGCTGCTGGCCTTCCCTTCTTCCACGATAAAAACCTTCCTGTCAGGAAGACTTTCCCACAAAGGTCCCTTTGTCTCCGCCGCCGTTATGAAAAGCTGCACATTGTTATAAAGGCTGTTCAATAAAAATTTCTGTCTTTTTTCATCCAACTCCGACAAGACATCATCCAGCAGAAGTACGGGAGCCTCTTTTTTTTCCTCGCAGATGATATTTATTTCCGCCAGCTTCAAAGAAAGGGCCGCTGTCCTTTGCTGGCCCTGAGATCCATAATTGCGAACGTCAATTCCATCAATGGTTATTTTCAAGTCATCCTTATGGGGTCCCGACCCTGTAGTCCCTCTGTATAAATCCCTTTTTCTTTCTTTTCTCAGTCTTTCTATAAATATCCCTTGGGTTTCCTGCCTGTTTCCCATGAAAGGCACCGACGCTTCATAAGATATTTCCAGGGTTTCCTTTTCATCAGTAATGCTCCTGTGAAGCCCCTTGCTCATTCCTCTTATTTTTTCAACGAATCTCTCTCTTTCTTCTATGATCCTGCTCCCGTATTCGGCCAGGCTCTTTTCCCATACCTCCATCAATTCGTCATTGCAGGTTCCTTCTTTAAGCAGAGAGTTCCGCTGTACCAATACTTTTTTATATCTTGCGAGATTTTTATAGTAGACCGGCTTCAGCTGACAGAGTTCTCTATCTATAAATCTTCTCCTCTTTTCCGGTTCATCTTTTACGATCTTCATATCCTCGGGAGTAAAAGCGACGATATATACATTCTCAAGCAGTTCGCTGCTCTTGTTCGCTTTACAACCGTCTATGATTATGCTCTTTCCCCTTCGAGACAGAATAATCTCGATATTTCTCTCTCTCCCCTCTTTCATATAAGTGCTTTTCGCACTGCAAAAACCTTCTTCAAAACCTATCATCTCCGCATCTCTGTTCGTCCGAAAGGATTTTCCGAGACTCATGATGTAAAGGCTTTCAAGAAGGTTGGTCTTGCCCTGGGCGTTATTTCCCGTGATTATATTCACTTTTGGGTGGAAGGAAACCGTCTGTTCCCTGTAGTTTCTGAAATTCTTCAGCTTTACTTCTGTAAAGTACATTGTTTTATCCTGATCTAAAAGGCTTTCGCGGATATCCTTACGGGCAATATCAAATATTCAAATCCCTCTCCCTCTATGGGCTTGATAAGACAGGGACTTACGCTGGTATTGAATTCCATCGCCACCTCCTCGTCAGAGACGACCTTCAGCACATCCAATATATATTTCGCGTTGAAACCGATCTCCAGATCCGTTCCTTCCTTCTCTACAAAGACCTCCTCCTTTACATTCCCCTCTTCGGATCTTGAGGTAATGATCACTTTATCTCTTATAATCGTAAATTTGATGAGGTTGTTTTTTCCTTCTCTGGCCAGTAAAGACGCTCTTTCGAGACAGTCAATCATCTCTCCGCGGTTTACCTTCAGCCTGCATTGATGCTCCTTGGGAAGAATATCTCTGTATTTTACAAACTCGCCTTCCATAATTCGAAGAACGATGCGGGCGTCCTCCACCAGGAATACAGCTTTCTTTTCATCGATTATCATAGAAACTTCTTTGACGCTGTCTTCTTCACTGAAAATTTTATTTATCTCATTCAATATCCTTGCGGCGATGATGATCTTTACATCCTCTTTATTTTCCATTTTCTCTCTGGTAACGGCCATACGGAATCCGTCCAGAGCTACCATGGTCAATCCCTTTTCATCCATTTCCAGAAGAACGCCCACTATGATTCCCTTCGCTTCTTCTATACTGGCCGCGAAAGAAGTCTTTTTAATGATATCTCTGAGAATATCCTTTTCTATTATTATGCTTTTCTCTTCCTTTATCGCTCCGATGCTTGGGAATTCGCTGGCTTCCTGTCCCACTATGGTGAACTCCGATGCAAGACATTTAATGGTAACGGAATTTCCTTCCGCTTCTATTTCAATTTCTTCGTTAGGAAGCTTTTTTACGATATCGATAAACAGCTTGGCTGATACTACTACAGAGCCTTCCTCCCATACGCTGACAGGGATAGATTTCTCAATACTCAGGTCAAGGTCGGAAGCTGATAACTTCAGAATACCATCGGATGAGACTTCCATGAGGATTCCCTTTAAAATGGGAATGGTTGTTCTGGAGGATACGGCTTTTGATACTATATTGAGAGATTTTGATAATAATTGCTGGTTACAGGAAATTTTCATGGTATGGCCTCCTTTTTTTTATATCTTTTCTTAGTAGAATTAGTAGTAGGGCCTGTGGATTTGTGAATAACTTCTGTGGATAAAGTAACATCAACAAAAATTATCAGAGAAACCCTGTGGATAAGTGGGAAAAGTTGTGATTTGTTTCTGTGGATCAATCATTGCGTATCGCGTCTTCGATGGAAAGAATCACCTCTTTTAAAGCTTCATTGGACCGCATTTCGGAGTGGATCTTATCGCAGGCGTGTATAACGGTGGTATGATCCCTGTTCCCGAAGGCCTCCCCTATCTTCGGAAGAGAAAGATCCGTCAGGTCACGGCATATATACATGGCTATCTGCCGCGGGAAGGCCAAGTTCCGGGAGCGCTTTGGAGACTCCATATCGGAAACCTTAATATTGAAGTGGCGGCATACCTGTTTTTTAATGACGTCCGCAGTCAGGGACTTGTCGCTTGCGGCGAAGACATCTTTCAAAACCTCTTTTGCAAGCTCTCTGTCTATAGGCTGCCCCGTCAGAGAAGCATAGGCGACTACTCTGATAAAAGCCCCCTCCAGCTCGCGCACGTTGTTCTGGATCTTTTCGGCTATGACTTTGATCACGTCCATGAACTCTTCGTTCACAGGAATTTCTTCCAGCTCGGCTTTTTTGCAGAGAATCGCCACCCGGGTTTCAAAATCCGGCGCCTGAATATCCGCGATCAGACCCCACTCAAAACGGGACCTGAGCCTCTCTTCCAAAGTAGCGATGGCCTTGGGAGGCCGGTCGCTGGAAAGGATAATTCGTTTATTCGCGTCATAAAGAGTATTAAAAGTATGAAAGATTTCCTCCTGAACCCGTTCCTTTTTCTCAAGGAACTGGATATCGTCAATGAGCAGAACGTCTATATTTCTGTATTTGTTTCGAAAGCCCGCCGTGTTGTTGTCACGAATGGCCTTTATAAATTCGTTTGTAAACATTTCCGAAGAAACGTAGAGGACCTTCAAATGGGGAGTATTCCTTACAATATGATGTCCAATGGCGTGCATGAGATGGGTTTTTCCAAGCCCGGCTCCGCCGTAAAGAAAAAGAGGATTATATTGGGAAGAAATCGGCATTTCCGCTACCGCCAGGGAGGCTGCGTGAGCAAACTGGCTGTTTTTTCCCACAACAAAGGTACCGAAAACATATTTCGGATTCAAATAAAGTTCATCGGTAAAAGTATGAGTCAAGGTGTTTGCCTTCTGCTTCTTTTCCAGCTCTACTTCTTCCGGATCCATAAATACAGGCTGAAGCTTAATGCCAAAGGCTTGTTTAATCGCCGATTCAATAATGCTGCTGTAGCGGTCCTCAAGAATATTTTTTCCGATTCCGCCGCCCAGAATCAGATAAAGACACCCCTTCTCTTCGTCTAACCGAAAAGGAGTAAGGGGGTCGATCCAGGTATCAAAACTGACGGCCGTCATTTCGGGCCTTAAGTAGTCCAATGCTTTTTCCCAGGATTTTTCGAGATTTTCCATAGATGTTTCCCTTCTGTTGCTTGCGGGGTTACATAAGTTGATTTTATTAGTATTCGCGTAGAATAAATACCCTGTGCCTTTAATATACAGAAAAAGTTATCCACAGACAAGACCTAATAAGAAATCATTTTTTTCAGACGACCGGACAGCTTACCCACAGAGTGTGGAAAAAATTCATTCACTCCATCCACAGGGGGTGATATATGTCTGAAGATAATCCCTATCCGTAACCCCTCAAATCTTCCCTGTAAGGCCTGTGAAAAGAAAAAAGCCAAGCCGGAAAACCTTTTTACTTATTCCGTTGAAAAACAGGAAGGTTTGAGGTATAATAAATAGTCATGTAAAAGAAAGTAAAAAATAAGAAAAGAAAGAATACGAGAGAGAACAAACAGGAGGACAGCAAATGGCGGCGGCAGATGTGAAACAGCAACAATATAATGCCGAACAGATACAAGTATTGGAAGGGTTGGAGCCCGTTCGGAAACGGCCGGGTATGTATATTGGCACAACAGGACCAAAAGGCTTGCACCATCTGGTTTACGAGGTGGTGGACAACAGCATCGACGAAGCTCTCGCAGGCTTCTGTAATAATATTAACATCACCATTCAGGCGGATAATTCCATAGTAGTAGAAGACGATGGAAGAGGAATGCCCGTGGATCTTCATCCAAAGCTTAAGCTTCCCGCGGTGGAGGTAATACACACTGTTCTTCACGCAGGCGGAAAATTCGGCGGCGGAGGCTATAAGGTCTCAGGCGGACTTCACGGCGTGGGGGCTTCGGTAGTAAACGCCCTGTCCGAGATTATGGAAGTTGAAATCAAAAGAAACGGCAATATTTACAGGCAGGTTTACTCCAGGGGTAAGACCGTTACTCCACTGGAAATTGTGGGAGAAGCCGGGAGAAAGACCGGCTCTAAAACCATGTTCAAGCCGGATGCCGAGATTTTCGAGGAGATTGAATTCAGCTATGATACGCTGGAGCACAGACTTCGGGAAATGGCCTTCCTCAACAAAGGGATTAAGATCCATTTAAAGGACGAGAGGGAGGGACAAAAGAAAAAAGAGGTTTTCCATTACGAGGGCGGTATCAAAGAGTTCGTCAAATATATGAATAAAAACAAAGAGGTGATTCATCCCGACGTCATCTACTTTGAAATGGCGAAAAAAGACATGGAAGTTGAAGTGGCGATGCAATATACCGACCGCTACAACGAGCTAATGCTGTCCTATGCCAATAATATCAACACCACAGAGGGAGGCACCCATATGATCGGGTTCAAAGCCGCTCTCACCAGGGTGTTTAACGATTATGCCAGGAAAAACAAATACATCAAGGAAAACGAGGATGGCCTTGCCGGCGAGGACGTAAGAGAAGGACTTACAGCCATCGTTTCTGTAAAGCTGACAACTCCTCAGTTTGAGGGACAGACGAAAACCAAGCTTGGAAACAGCGAAATGCGCGGTTTCGTTGAAACTACGACAAATGAAAATCTCATGGCCTTTCTGGAGGAAAATCCACAGCAGGCCAGGGTTATCATCGATAAATGTCTCAGAGCCTCCCGGGCAAGAGAGGCTGCAAGGAAGGCCAGGGAGCTCACCCGGAGAAAAGGCGTGCTGGACAGCATCGCGCTGCCGGGCAAGTTAGCCGACTGCTCTGAAAAGGATCCGGCTCTTTCCGAGATCTTCCTGGTGGAAGGAGACTCCGCCGGCGGGTCCGCCAAGATGGGCCGGGACCGGGCGAGACAAGCTATCCTGCCTCTTCGCGGTAAGATCCTCAACGTTGAAAAAGCCAGGCTGGACAAGATTTTAAATTCCGATGAAATAAAAAATATGATTACGGCATTCGGCTGCAATATCGGAGATGACTTTAACGAAGAAAAGCTTCGTTATCATAAGATCATCATAATGACCGACGCGGACGTGGACGGCGCTCACATCAGAACGCTGCTCCTTACCTTCTTCTATCGCTATATGAAACCGCTGATCGAGGGAGGATATGTATACATCGCCCAGCCGCCTCTTTACCGTACGGTAAAAGGGAAGGAAGTCTATTATACCTATACCGAGAGGGAGCAGGAAAAGCTTCTCAATGAAATCGGGCGTCAGGGTATCAAAACGCCCCAGCGTTACAAGGGTCTTGGAGAAATGGACGCGGAGCAGCTGTGGGAGACCACTATGGATTTCAACAAGCGTACTCTGGTACAGGTGACCGTCGACGATGTGACCATGGCCGACGATATTTTCACCATTCTCATGGGAGATAAAGTGCCCCCGAGAAAGAAGTTCATCGAAGAGAACGCCAAGTATGTGAAAAACTTAGATATTTAATTTAAGGAGACAGGAATGACAAGTTTTTTAGAAGACTCCAGATTGATACAGACAGAAATCCATGACGAGATGAAGACCTCCTACATTGACTATGCTATGAGCGTCATTGTAGGACGAGCCCTTCCCGATGTAAGGGATGGCCTGAAGCCGGTGCACAGAAGAATCCTCTACGGCATGTCCGAACTGGGGCTGACGCCGGACAAGGCCCACAAAAAATCCGCTCGTATCGTGGGAGAAGTTCTCGGTAAGTACCATCCCCACGGAGACAGTTCCGTTTACGACGCTATGGTACGGCTGGCCCAGGATTTCTCAATTCGCTATATGCTTGTGGACGGCCACGGTAACTTCGGTTCTGTAGACGGAGACGGCGCGGCGGCAATGCGGTATACCGAAGCGAGAATGACGCCTTTTGCTCTGGAAATGCTCCGGGATATCGATAAAGAGACGGTAGATTTTACGCCTAACTTTGACGGCGAGGAGAAAGAACCTGTCGTATTGCCCTCCCGTTTTCCCAATCTGCTTGTAAACGGCAGCAACGGAATCGCCGTAGGTATGGCTACGTCTATCCCCCCGCATAACTTAGGGGAAGTCATCGACGCGGCTGTTTACATGATCGAGAATAAGGAAGCGGATATCAACGATCTGCTCAAGATTGTCAAAGGCCCGGATTTTCCTACCGGCGCTATTATAATGGGAAAGAGCAGCGCCAAGCAGGCCTACCGCACCGGTCAGGGCCGGGTTTTGGTTCGCTCCAAAACCGAAATCGAGGAAACCAGTAAAGGCCGGCAGCAGATCGTAGTCAGTGAGATTCCCTATCAGGTAAACAAAGCCAGGGTTATCGAAAAAATTGCCGACCTTGTGAAAGAAAAGAAGCTGGAAGGCATTTCCGATATCAGGGACGAGTCTAACCGCAACGGTATGCGTATCGTCATCGAGCTTAAGAGAGACGCCAACCCACAGATTACCCTGAACCGTCTGTTCAAGCATACCCAGCTTCAGGAAACCTTCAGTATGATTATGCTGGCCCTGGTGGACGGTCAGCCCAGAATACTTACTCTGCAGGAGATGCTTGAACAATATTTGCTGCACCAGAAGGATGTAGTCACCCGCAGAACCCAGTTCGACCTCAGGAAAGCGGAAGCGAGAGCTCATATATTAGAAGGCTTGCGCATCGCTCTGGATAATATAGACGCCATCATCAAGCTGATCCGCGAGAGCTATAATGACGCGAAGCAGAAGCTGATGGACGCCTTTGGTCTTTCGGAGATTCAGGCCCAGGCCATTCTGGACATGAGACTTGCCAGACTGCAGGGTCTTGAAAGAGAGAAGATTGAAAGCGAATATGAAGAGCTTATGAAGAAGATCTCCTGGTACAAGCAGCTGTTGGCGGATGAAGATCTGCTGATGAATGTGGTCAAGGAAGAGCTGATGGAGATCAGAGGTAAATTCGCCGACAAGCGGCGGACAAAAATTATGGCCGACGCCGAGGATATTGACGAGGAAGACTTGATTCAGGAGGAAAAGGTCGCCATTACTCTCACCCACCTGGGCTATATTAAGAGGCTCTCCGCCGACACCTATAAAACCCAGCGTCGGGGAGGAAAGGGAATTACCGGCCTGACTACCAGAGATAATGACTTTGTGAAAAAACTCATCATTACCTCTACCCATGATTACCTTATGTTCTTTACAAACACGGGGAAAGCCCATAGAATAAAAGCGTATGAGATTCCGGAAGCTCAGAGGACAGCAAAGGGAACGCCCGCCGTTAACTTCCTGAACCTGATGCAGAGAGAACGGATCACCGCGGTGATTCCCATCGAAAGTTTCACGGAGGACAGATATCTCATCGGCGTCACGAAAAAAGGTATCATAAAGAAAATGGAGATTTCCCAGTTTGATACCAACCGCAAGACGGGTCTCATCGCCATTAACCTGAAGGATGGGGACGAGCTTATCGGCATTAAGGAAACCTCCGGTACCAGCAACGTTATCATCGTTACGAAAAACGGAAAGTGCATCTGTTTCAGCGAAGACGATGTAAGGACCATGGGACGGCTGGCAGGAGGCGTCCGGGCAATTACGCTGGAAAAAGACGACGAAGTGGTAGCCATGGAGTTGGCGGAACAGGATGAAGAGCTGCTTGTGGTCACCCAGGCGGGTTACGGAAAGCGTACCGCTGTAAAGGAATACAAGGTTCAGGCAAGAGGCGGAAAAGGCCTTCTGACCTACAATAAGAGTAAATTTGATAAGACCGGAGCCCTTATCGGCGCCATGGTGGTCAGCGAGGAGGATGAGATCCTGCTCATCAATTCCGATGGCATTATCATCCGGATCCGGGCAGACGAAGTTTCCAAGCTGGGAAGAGCCACTCAGGGCGTGAAGATCATGCGGGTGGCGGAGGAATCCAACATCATTGCTCTTGCCAAAGTAATTCGGGAGGAAGAGCACGAAGAAGCCGGGGGCGAGAGCAAGGAAGAAGAAACCCCGCCGGAAAACAACGATCAGATGAAACTAAAGGTTTAGAAACAGTCAGTTAGGGTATAGTTTCTGGGAGGACATTGATATGGCACTGCAGATACAAAGAAGTTTCAATCAGAAGGAAAAATTGTGGAGCATTACACTTGCAGGTGACGTGGATATTTCTACGGCACATATGCTTCGAAAAGAACTGGATGAAGCGTATCGTGAAACCAATGCGGATATCCTTCTTCATTTTGATGATCTGGCCTATATGGACAGTACCGGACTGGGCGTCATTATCGGCGCATACAGTCGTATGCAAGAAGAAGGTAACGGTATCATCCTGAGAAACCCGAGAGATAATATTAAGAAACTGCTGCGTATCACCAGCCTTGACCGATTGCTGTGTCCCGAACTTTGTGAATGATGGTGAGGAGAGAACCATGACTGACTTGATGAAGTTTTCAGTCCCGGGTAAACCCGAATATGTAGGAACCATACGAATGGCTGTTTCCTGTTTGGCGAATTCGCTTGGTTTTGATGTGGAAGCGATTGAAGACATAAAGGTAGCAGTATCCGAAGCCTGTACCAATGCCGTGTGCCACAGGAGCACCGACCAGGGGGATTACGAGGTTTACTGTGAACTGGGAGAAGATCGTTTGACCGTTTCCGTTGTTGATAAAGGGGGAGGCTACGACCCCCGAACGTATATGGAGCCCTGTTTGGAGTGTCCGAAAGAAGGGGGTCTGGGAATTTATATTATTAAAGCGTTAATGGACGAAGTCGATATTTTCACAGAGGTCGGAATCGGCACAAGAATACAAATGGTAAAATACACAAGATAGGCTTAGCGAAGAAAGGTGTTAGTCTATGGCCTCGGAAGAGAGAAACACCAACTATACACTTTTTGAAGAATATAACCGTACTAAGAATATAGAACTGCGAAACCAGCTGGTTGAAAAATATCTGTACATGGTTGATATTCTGGCGAAAAAATACATTAACAAGGGCGTGGATTACGATGATTTATATCAGATCGGTTCCATGGCTTTGGTTTTTGCAGTTGAGCGGTTCGACCCCGGCAAAGGCTATGAATTTACCAGCTTTGCCACACCTACTATCATCGGAGAAATAAAACGATACTTCAGGGATAAAGGGTGGGCGGTAAAGGTTCCCCGCAAGTGGAAGGAAATCTCCGCAAAGCTGCCCATGGCAAAGGACGCTTTAAATCAAAAACTGGGAAGAGCGCCTATGGTATCGGAAATCGCGGAATATCTGGGTTTTTCGGAAGAGGATATTTTAGAGGCCATGGAAAGCGGACAAGCTTACGGTACTTTTTCTCTTCAGCAGACCTTTGACGATAACGGCAACGAGGGAGAATCCTCTGTTTTCGAGAGGTATACGGCAAGAGAAGAGACCGGCTACGCCAACTTCGAAAACGGTGAGGTTGTCAAAGCCGTTATGAACAAACTCAGCGACCAGGAAAAGAAAGTATTCCGCATGAGATTTTTCGACGATAAGACCCAACAGCAGATTGCCGATGAAATCGGCGTCTCCCAGATGACGGTCTCCCGTCTGGAGAAGAAGCTTCGGGAAAAGTTTAAAGAAGAATACTACAAATAGCCTTGCTTTAATTGGCCCTGCGGGTATACATCTCCTAGGCTCACGACGACTTTTTAATGCGCTCTGGCAAATAGGCACATAAAAGTCTCGATAGGTTGACGCCCGCTACGGAGAGATACCCCCGCAGACCCTTTGTAATAAACAGGATTGTAATCGCGTAGGGGACGATGCCCACATCGTCCCGAGGAGGACAGCATGAGTCGAGTTTTTTCCGGTGTACAGCCCACGGGCAATATCCATATTGGGAATTATATAGGAGCGTTGAAGCAGTTCGTAGAACTTCAGGATGAAAACGATTGCATTTACTGCATCGTCGATATGCACTCTATCACTGTCCCTCAGGATCCCAAAGAGCTGAAGCAGCACATACTGGATGTAGCGGCTCTGTACCTGGCTGTGGGCCTGGACCCCAAAAAGTCCATCGTTTTCGTTCAATCCGACGTCTCCGGACATGCGGAATTGGCCTGGATCCTCATGTGCAACGCCTATACCGGCGAGCTGTCCCGAATGACCCAGTTCAAGCAAAAGAATAAAGGCAGAGAATCGGCCCCTGCAGGGCTGTTCACCTACCCCGTTCTGATGGCTGCGGATATTCTTTTATACGACACCGATGTGGTTCCCGTGGGAAACGACCAGAAGCAGCACATTGAGCTGACCCGGGATATCGCCATCCGGATAAACAACACCCAGGGCGAGACCTTCGTGGTGCCCGATGGACGATTTTTGAAGTCGGGAGCCAGGATCATGTCCCTGGATGATCCTACGTCAAAAATGAGCAAGAGCGCGCCCAATGCGGACAGCCGCATTTCCCTGCTGGACAGCCCGGCAAAGATAAAGAAAGCTATCATGCGCGCCACCACAGATTCCGAGGGCAGCGTTCGCTTTGACCCGGAGAACAAGCCCGGAGTCAGCAATCTGCTGACGATTTACAGCGTATTCTCAGGAACTTCCATTGAAGATCTGGAGAAACAATACGACGGTATGGGTTATGGAGCGTTAAAGAAGGATCTGGTGGAAGTGGTGTGTACAAATATAGAGCCCATTCAGCAACGTTTTGCGGAAATCCGCAATTCTCAGGAATTGCTGGACATTCTGCGGGACGGAGCGGAGAGAGCCGACGCCATTGCGGAGAAGACTCTGAAGAGAGTAAAAGACCGGTTCGGTCTGGGTTTATAACCAAAAGAGAGGAAAGAATCATGACATTGGATTACGAAGCCTTGAAAAAAAAGGCCAATGACATTCGCATCGACATTATAAGAGCGGTACACAGCGCCGGTTCCGGCCATCCCGGAGGGTCCCTTTCCGCCGCGGATATCCTGACGGTGTTGTACTTTAACGAAATGAATATCGATCCGAATAACCTGAAAATGAAGGAAAGAGATAAGTTTGTCCTTTCAAAGGGTCACGCTACTCCTGGAATTTACTCTACCCTGGCAGAGCGGGGGTTTTTCCCGAAAGAGGATTTGCTGACCTTCCGGAAGATGGGAAGCAAGCTTCAGGGGCATCCGGACATGATCAAGGTGCCGGGAGTGGAAATGTCTACCGGTTCCCTGGGTCAGGGTATTTCCGCCGCGGTGGGAATGGCGCTGGCAAACAAAGTGGATAAGAACCCGGGTCGTGTCTACGCCCTTTTAGGAGACGGAGAGCTCCAGGAAGGTCTGGTATGGGAAGCCTTTATGGCGGCGGCTCACTTCAAGCTGGACAACCTGGTAGCTGTGATAGACTGGAACGGCCTGCAAATCGACGGAAAAAATGAAGATATTATGTGCGTTACTCCCATTGAAGAGAAGCTGAAGGGCTTCTGCTGGGAAACCCTTAGCATAGACGGTCACGATCTGGAGGCGATAGCCGCGGCCTTTGCAAAGGCCAGAGAGTGCAAGAATAAACCCTTCGCCATCATTGCGAAAACGGCCAAGGGCAAAGGCGTTTCCTTTATGGAAAACGATTACGGCTGGCACGGCAAAGCTCCCAACGAGGAGCAGGCCAGAAATGCCGTTGAAGAACTGGGAGGTGAGTGGTAATGGAAAAAATGGCTACAAGACAAGCTTACGGTGATACATTGGCAGCTCTGGGTGAAAAGGATGAAAACATCGTTGTTTTGGACGCTGATCTTTCCGGCTCCACTATGACAAAGGTATTCGCGAAGAAATTTCCCCAGCGCTTTTTCAATGTGGGCATCGCGGAACAGAATCTCTACGGCATATCGGCGGGTATGGCGGTTTCGGGAAAAACCGTGTTTGCCAGCACCTTTGCCATGTTCGCGGCGGGAAGAGCCTTTGAGATCATTCGAAACAGCATCGGCTATACCCATGCAAATGTAAAGATCTGCGCTACCCATTCGGGAGTAACGGTAGGCGAGGACGGAGGCAGCCATCAGGCCATCGAGGATATCGCTTTGATGCGCTCCATCCCTGGAATGACTGTGATCAATCCTTCTGACGGTGTGTCCGCAAGCAGATTGGTGGAAGCGGCTGCCGCTGTTAAAGGCCCTGTTTATGTAAGACTGGGAAGGGCCGCCGTGCCCATCCTTTATCCGGAGGATTCGACTTTTGAAATTGGAAAGGCCGTTACGCTGCGAGAGGGCTCGGATTATACCATTATCGCTACGGGGATTATGGCGGGAGAGGCCCTGGCGGCAGCGGATATTTTAGCGGAGCGCGGACTGTCCGTCCGCGTTCTCGATATGCATACCATCAAGCCCATTGATGAAGCGGCAATTCTAAAGGCCGCGAAGGAGACGAAGGGTATCGTCACGGCGGAGGAGCACACCGTTCTGGGCGGCCTTGGCAGCGCGGTGGCGGAGGTAGTGGTGAAAAATCACCCCGTTCCCATGGAGTTTGTGGGGATACAGGACGTCTTTGGTCAGTCTGGAAAGCCGGATGAACTGCTTATCGCGTACAATTTGAAAGCGGCGGATATCGTCAAAGCGGTGGAAAAACTGTAGGAGATTTATATGCTGCGGATTGGTTTTGATATCGGAGGTACGAATATTGCCGCGGGAGCGGTGGATGAAGGAAACCGCATTGTAGCCCGCAGGAATGAACCCTTTCCCAAAGGAAAGCCCTATCAGGAAGCGGTGGCACTTGTAGAGAGCATGACGAAGGAGCTTGTGCTTGCCGCGGGCGGGACGGTGAAGGATTTGGCGTCCATTGGAATCGCCATTCCCGGAAATATCCACAAACCGACGGGTACCATTATCGGAGCGCACAATTTAAAGTTTTATGATGTACCTTTCAAGGCGGCCGTCGGAGAGAGATTTCCGGCGACCCCTGTTTTTTTGATAAATGACGCCAATGCGGCAACCCTGGCGGAGTTCCATATGGGCGCTTTGCGGGGATGTCGTACCGGAGTTTTGTTGACTTTGGGTACCGGCGTCGGAGGGGGACTGGTATTGTGCGGGGAGATTTTTAACGGCGGACTGGGACACGGAGTAGAGTTGGGCCACATGTGCATCGACATGGAAGGACCTCTTTGCACCTGCGGAAATAAGGGTTGCGTTGAGACCCTCTGTTCCGCTACATGGTTGAAGGAACAAGGATTGAAAGCTTTTGGGGAAGACCCCCATGGAGCCATCGGTAAAGGTGCCCGGGGCCGCGGGGAAGCTGTGGACGCGAAGGTGGTTATCGATGCCGCCAGAGCCGGGGACCCCAGGGCGAAGAGTATTTTTGAACAATATACAGAACATTTGAGTTCGGCGTTAGCCTCTTACGCGGTATTGCTGGACCCGGAGGTGATGGCTCTGGGAGGCGGCGTAAGCCATGCCGGTGAATTCCTTCTTGAGCCTTTGCGGGAAAAGGTAAAGCAAAAATCCTTTTTCCATTATCCACACAAACTGGTTCCGGCAAAACTGGGAAACGACGCGGGGATTATCGGAGCCGTATTGCTGAAATAGCAGAATGGGCTGTAAGGACAAAACATAAATTAAAAAAGATCCTTCCACAGGGCAGATCCTGAGGAGGTGTTTTATCAGGAGAGATAGATACATGAAGGTTGATATACGAAGAGTTACAGCGGGTCCCGGGGGAGAGGTTCTGCTGATAAAGGGCGCGGAGAAAACCGCCGTCTATGACGCGGGCATGGCCTATTGCGCCGGGGATCTGGTTGAAAATATCAAGAAAGAATTAGATGGAAGACCGCTGGATTATGTACTTCTATCCCATACCCATTATGATCATTGCGGCGGGATTCCCTATTTGAGACGGCAGTGGCCGGACCTCGTGGTCTTCGGGGCAGCTCACGGTAAGAGCGTACTGGCGCGTCCCGGGGCGCTGAAGGTGATCCGGGAGCTTTCGGAAAACGCGGCGGGGGAGTATTTGGGAGTTGACGCGCCTGAGCTGGACTATTCCGATTCCGATTTAAAGATCGATCAGATAGTAGCAACGGGAGATATCGTTTCTCTGGGAGACCGGACCATTAAGGTTTATGAGACCAGAGGGCATACCAACTGTTCATTATCCTTTTTCATAGAAGAGGACAGCATATTGTTCGCCAGTGAGAGCACAGGTTCTTACGCTGGAAACGGAGAAATAATCCCGGCTATTCTAACGGGCTATTGGGACTCGGTGGAGTCCATCGAAACCAGCAGAGCTTTGAACGCCAAATATATTCTTTCACCCCACTATCTTCTGGTGGAGGAGGAGATAACTCCGAAATACTGGGATTTATGCAGAGCCGCTCTGGATGAGTTCAAAGACCTTACACTGGATCTTCGTGACAAGGGTTTCTCTGATGAGGAGATTTTACAGGCCCAAAGAAAACGGTGGTGGGCGCCTTACTGTCGGGAGGAACAGCCGGAGGTAGCTTTTGAGATCAACACCCGGGCGGGTATTTCGGCGATTTTGAAGGAATTTTAAACGTTGTTTTCGTTACATATCAAATCACAAAAAAGAGATAAACCGCCGTGCCTAAGAAACATGCGGTTTATCTAAACCGATAATTCTGGGCTAAACCGTTTACCGGCAGCACCCTTTGTTATTTATAGTATCACATAGGTGTTTTGAAAATGCAAGAGATTTAATCTGTCCACGAAGATTCGCGCCGGACGCTGTGCCATCGGTTTTTACCGTATACTTTCAATCAACACATCAAAATAATGCTCTCTGGAAAAGGCGAAGAGGCCCATGATGCCTGCGTAGCGGCCTAATTCGGATTTGAGGATTTTGGGTGTGAAAAGGCTGTGGGAACCGGTAATTTTGCTGATCTGCTCGATGAAGGTGTCGTAAAAGGTTACGTATTCCCCGCCTATAATAACGGTGTCAACGGAGAGCAGATTTACAATGTTTAAAATGGTGCAGCCCAGTTCCACGCCGATATCCTCCAGGTGCTTCATAAGATAGGGGTTTCTCTCCTGGTAAGCCATTTTAATATCTTCGAAATCCAGCGCGTTTTTTTCCGGCGCCGGCACATCTTTTTTCTTAATGCTCCCCTGCATTTTCTCTAACAGGGAGTCAATATAGACGCTCTTTTCCAAAGTGGTTTCTCCGGCAAGCTTTGTGGGATCGATGTTATTAAATATCTCACCGGCGGAATTGAACCGGCCTTCAAATAGTTTGGAATCCAGAATAAGGCCCGCGCCGACCCCTGTTCCGCAGCTGAGGTAGAGTATATTCTGAGAGTTTCTGCCCGCCCCATGGCACAGTTCGCCGTAAGCGGCCATATTTACATCGTTTTTCAAAAGGATGTTGACATGGAATTCTTCCCACAGCAGTTGGGAAAGGTCCAGATCAAACCACTCTTTAAATTGAGGATTGGCAAAGGATAACTCTTTTCTGGCAGGGAAGACGCCGGGAGAGGAAATAGCGATACAGGCGAGACTTTCCGGAGCGGCGTTTTTCGAGTTGAGTAGAACGAGGATAGCATTCCGGATCAGGTTCATGCGCACGCTTGTGCTGGCGTTTTTCGAGATCTTTACGGAAAATTCATTAAAGATATTTCCGTTCAGGTCTCCTATTACGAAAATGGGGTCTTTGTAGTTTAAATCGATGGCTATGATATACTTATGATCCTTGTTAAAACGAATCAGCCTGGGCTTACGGCCTCCGCTTTTCGTAACCTCCCCTTCGCCGTATTCCTCTACGATTCCCACGGAGAGCAGAGCGTTCAAATTATCGGCGATAGCGGGTTTACTTATATGAAGCTGGCGTGAGAGCTCGGTACGTGAGGTGGACTGCTTTTCGTAGATAGAATCTAAAATAATCCGCTGGTGTATGGATTTAACCGTTGAACTGCTGAATGGAGAGGACGTTCTGGAACACACCTTGTTTCCCTTTGGTGACTGCCTGTAATCGTTCATATTTACACCTCCCATAGGATTCGCGAGTATGTAATACGGTATTATTAACTTGCTTATAGAGTAATACTTTTTTAGCGTTAAGTCAATAAAATTACATAGATACAATAAATAAATTCATAACAACCGTTAGTAACATTTATTTACCAGCATTTTTATTGTAAAGAAAAACATTGAAAATTAAAGGATATACGGGATCGGAATCTGCCGGTAACAGGAAAAATTCAAAAATATACCTGAAAGTCGCCGACTTGACAGAATATTTTGATATGCTATACAATTTTTCTGCCAGGCTCGAATACATTGCTTGGTAAGGCATCCTTTCTAATCTATGGAGGAGGGGAACGATGAAACGTTTAAGGGTTGGAGTTATTGGTCTTGGTTTAATCGGAAGTTTGCATGCCCGCATACTTTCAGAAATCCCAAATGCGGAGTTGATTTCAGTTGCCGATGTAAACGGCGATCTTGCGGCAGAAATTGCAGAAACTTACGGATGTAAACATTATACGAATTACAAAGACTTATGCGATGGAGGCAATCTGGACGCGGTATCTATCTGCACGCCGGACCCCTTTCATAAGGAGGCTGCCATCTATGCGGCGGAAAAGGGCTTTCATCTTTTAGTGGAGAAGCCTCTGGCGGAGACGGAGGAGGAGGCCCGGGCCATCGTGGCGGCAGCGGAAGAAAAGGGTGTCAGGCTGATGGTTGCCCATCTGCTTCATTTTGATCCCAGGTATGTAAAAGTAAGAGAAGCCGTGGAGCAGGGCGTCATCGGTGATGTGATTCACATGTTTTTCAGAAGGACAAATCCCAGAACAAACGGAAGACGTTTGGGAGGCAAGGTGTCCATTTTTTATTTCATCGGCGTTCACGACATCGAGATGATGTGCTGCTACGCCAAGAGCAGCCCCGTGAAAGCATACTGCCAGAAGGTCAGTAAGATAAACGCGGATATCGGCTGTGAGGATACCATAATGGCCATCGTAAACTTTGAAAGCGGCGCCATCGGCACCGTGGAATTATGCTGGGCCCTGCCGGAAAACCATGCTCTGGGCATTAACACCTATGCGGAAATCGTCGGCGTCGGAGGCGTCGGTTATGTGGACATTATGAATCAGGGCGTGTCTGTCATCACGAAAGAAAACGTCCATTACCCCGACATTCTCAACTGGCCGGAGTACAACGGAAATATAATGGGGGATTTGAAGGATGAGCTCCAGCATTTCGTAACGGCCACCCTGACGAACCAGCCCTATATTGTGGATACGGAAAACGCTATTACCGCCATAAAGGTGATAGAGGCCTGCTTTAAATCAATAGAAACCGGTGTTCCGGTGGATATAACGTAACAGTTCAACGAGGTGAGTAGGAGGAATTAAAATGAAAGTATTGTATGCAGGAGATGCCTGCACAAAAATCGGCCCGGTCTTTCTGGCATCCCCGTTCAATTTAGAGGTGAAAGGGGTTTCCCATCACATTTGGGGTCAACCCCTGATCGACGCCCTTACCGCGGACGGAATGGAAGTGACCCACATGACCAATGACCAGGCAATATCGGATTTCCCGAGAACCATTGAAGGCTTGCAGGAATACGACGCGGTCATTATCAGCGATTGCGAAAGCGAAGTGTTATCTTTGTATCCCTTCTGGATTCCGGGAACTCCTCTGCCGAGAACCAACCGGCTAAGAGCCATCCGGGACTATGTAAAACAGGGCGGCGGCCTCATTATGATCGGCGGCTGGTCCTCCTTCAGCGGAAGGTTTGGGACAGGGGCCTATTACGATACTCCCGTTGAAGAGGCGCTGCCGGTAAACTGTCTGAAGGGAATGGACGACAGAGTGGAGACGCCGGAAGGAGTAAAGGTCAAGATCCTGGATAAGGATCATCCCATTATCAAGGACATCCCCTGGGAAGACGCGCCGGTATTCGAAGGCTTTAACCGGATCATACCGAAGGAAGGCTCAAACGTCATCGCTACCATCGGTGATGATGAAATAGAGCATCCCTTATTGGTTACCTGGGAGTACGGAGAAGGCAGAGCCGCTGCTTTTGCAAGCGACTGCTCTCCCCACTGGGCGGAATATTTCCAGCCCTGGGAGTATTACGGACAGTTTTGGGTCCAGGTCATGAGATGGCTTGGAAAGGACAAATAGCATTTTGTTGGATCTACACTCTATAGAATAAATGGTGAATCAGATGGACCGGAAAAGCATAACTTCCAGGTTATGGATAAGATCAAACATCAAAGAAGCAGCTCCTGTTATTGTGTTAGCAGCTATGCTTGTAATACTGAATTCACTGAACAGTGACTTTATGACACTGAGGACCTGGCTCAATCTGATGCATCAGGTGTCGGTAGTGGGCATTGTCGCCATGGGGGCTATGATCGTTATCATCAGCGGAGGCATCGATTTTACCGCCGGTTACGGCCTTGCCATGATTGGTATGGCGGCAGGAACGGCCTTTGCCACGGGACTTCTGGGCGGCAGTGTTTACGTTGTCGTACTGGTTTGTCTGGTGTGCGGGGCGACCATCGGCGCGCTGAACGGGATTTTGATTACCAAACTGAAAATCGTTCCTTTTATAGCTACGCTGGCGGTTATGTCCCTTTTACAGGGTATGTCCATGTTCATAGGGAACGGCAACATGGTCATGATCCGGGACCCGTCCATTCTCTGGTTCGGACAGGGCAGAATAGGCGCGGTCCCCGTTTCCTTTGTAATTTATGTTTTCTTCTGTGTTTTGGCCTATGTCATATTGAGGAGAACAAAAATGGGCGTATACATCTACGCTCTGGGCGGTAGTGAAGACGCGGCCCGGTTTTCGGGCATTAATGTGACTAAGTACAAAATTTTATTGTATACCCTGGCGGGAACCTATACAGGGGTCGCGTCTTTACTGACCATTTCCAAATTGGGGCTTGCCGCGCCGAGTATATACGGATCCACCCTGTTGGACGCCATCGCCGCGGCCATTATAGGAGGAACAAGCCTTAGCGGCGGCAAAGGTAAGGTCATGGGAACCTTTGTGGGCGCTATCATAATCGTTTTGATAACCACAGCTTTAACCTATTTAAGGATCAAACCGGAAATGCAGGATGTATTTAAAGGAGGTGTCATTCTTCTTGCATTATGTTTCGACGTAGTCATTAACAGGATCTCAAAGGATTGATTTTTATTTGGAACAAACCCAATAAAAATAAAGCGTTTTAGTAATGAGGAGGAGAAAGGTAATGAAAAAATTCTTATCAATTGCACTGGTCCTTATCCTGGCCCTGTCTTTACTGGCAGGCTGTGGAGGAGAGACCGGCAACGGTGGGGACGACACGCCGGATGGCGATGCCAGGAAGGTCCTCGGGATTATTCTGATCGATTTGACAAACCAATTCTTTGTAGACATGGTCGAAGGAGGAAACCAGGCGGCGGAAGACTATGGCGTCGAGGTTATCTGGAAAAGCGCCGACGGCAATATCGACAACCAAATTTCGCTGATGGAGAACTTTATCGAGCAGGGTGTTGACTGTATCCTTGTAAATCCCATTGACAGCGCTTCCCTTGAAGGCGTTATCAGGCAGGCGTCGGCAGCGGGAATCCCCACGGTCACCATGGCGGGGAATGTGGATGTGGATTCCAACTACTGTACGGTGTACAACGATTATGAAAACACCAAAATCATTGGCGACATCATCGCCAATATGGTGGATGAAGAAGGAAAGGTCGCTTTGCTTTACGGAAACAGAGGTAATCTGGTTTCCGACCTGAGACAGGGAGGTTTCCAGGAGGCTATGGCGGCTTATCCCAACATTGAACTGATCGAGCAGCCCATGAACTGGGATCCGGCTACAGGACTGAAAGCCGCTCAGGACATCATAGCCGCTAATCCGGACTTAAAAGCCCTTCACTGCGTATCCGACGCGGTTACACTGGCCGCTTATCAGGCGGTAAGGGATGCGGGTCTGGAAGATCAGATTCTCGTTACCAGCTTTGACGGAAACCCGGATGCTTGTATCGCTGTTGAAGAGGGTCAGCTGAAGCTTTCGGTACTGACGGGTTCAAAGAGGGCCGGCTACTGGAACGTGCAGGTTGGCGTTCAGCTTGCCAACGGTGAGAGACCCGCCGAACAAATCATCAACATGGCTACCCATTTCGTTATGACGGATGAGATGAAAGCTACGGTAGAAGCCATGAACCTGGAGGAGGCCATCAGTATCATCGGACCCCAGGAAGCTATAGCAATGGCCGACCTTTATACGGATTTCGAACCTAAATAAAATCGTTCTAAGAGGATTTCCTCCCATACCGGAACAACTGGTATGGGAGGAAATGAAACAAGGCGGAGATACTCTCGCCGTCTGTATAATGTATCCTCGCCTGATGTATGTAAGGAGATATGACGTGGGACAGGGAACACAGGTAGTAAAAAGAGTAATAAAGAATAATATTCGATATATAGCACTGTTTGCAATCATCATTTTGTTCTATGTGTTGTTTGCGTTTATTTCCGATCGCTTTTTTACTTTCAATACCACCATGAATATATTTCGGCAGTCCGCCGCCTTATCTCTCGCAGCCATTGGAATGACCATGATTATCCTGACGGGGGGCATCGATCTGTCCGTCGGATCCACCGTGGCCCTTGCCGGAGCCGTAGGCGCCATTTTTATGGACTCTGTAGGCACTCCGGGAACCCTGAGCAACGCCTTGATGGGAATGGTGGTTGTAATCATAACGGCAGTGCTGGTGGGACTTGTAAACGGATTTGCCGCGGGGTATTTAAAAATCGCACCCTTTATCGTGACCCTGGCCACTATGTCGCTGGCCCGGGGCCTCACTTTGACCATTACAGACTCTTCACGGATCATTATCAGAAATGACTTTTTTAACTACATTGGACTCTCCAATATAGTCGGAAGGGTACCGGCCTCTTTGATTCTCGTCATAGCCGCCTATACCCTTGCCTTTTTAATTCTGCACAAGACCACTTTTGGGCGAAAGACCTACGCCATCGGTGACAACCCCATTGCCTCCAGAGCGTCGGGAATCAACGTGGAGAAGCAGACCATGCTGGTCTACGCGGCAGCCGGAGTCTTTGTAGGGCTATCTACCATCGTACTGCTGGGAAGAGCCCAGACGGCCCAGCCTCTCGCCGGAATAGGTATGGAATTTGAAGTAATAACGGCGGCAGTATTAGGCGGCGTCAGCCTTTTCGGAGGTGTGGGAAACCTCAAAGGGACGCTGCTGGGCGTAATTTTAATATCCGTTATATTCACCGGATTGGGGATGCTGGACATTCCGCCCTTTATCAACTATTTAGTCAAAGGATCCCTGATTATTCTGGCCGTTGTGGGCAATCAGGCAATTATTGAAAAGGCCTATGCGGTTCCCAAATCAGAAAAGAAGCCAAAAGACAAAGAAGAAAAACCAGATAAAAAAGAGAAGAAGGAAGAACATGGAGGACATAATGCCGCGGTCATTAAAATGATTCAAAATGACGAGCAGGAAATCCTGTCATTCAGGAATATATCAAAGGCATTCCCGGGAGTAAAGGCTTTAGATAATGTGAGTCTGGACGTAAAGAGAGGAACCGTACACGCCATTTGCGGCGAGAACGGAGCCGGGAAATCCACCCTTATGAAAATCCTGTCCGGCGTTTACAGCAAGGACGAGGGAGAGATCTTAGTCAACGGGCATCCGGTCACTATTTCAAACCCCATAGACGCGGAGAAGCTTGGCATTTCTATTATCTATCAGGAGCTGGCCAACATCCCTGAATTAAGCGTCTATAATAACGTAAATCTGGGCAAGGAAATCACCAGAAAGGGTGGAATCTTAAACAGAGCCGAGATGATATCAAAGACGGAAGAACTGTTGAAGAGGTTTGATTTGCTGGTCAATGTGAACCAGCGAATCGAGAAACTCACCGTCGGCCAGCAGCAGATGGTGGAGATCGCCAAGGCCTACAGCAATAGTACCTGGATCATGGTTATGGATGAGCCGACTTCCGCCATTTCCGAGTCGGATAAAGAGAAGCTCTTCGATATCATTCGGGAGTTAAAAGAAAATAATGTTGCGATTATATATATTTCACACAGAATGAATGAAATATTTGAAATAGCCGATGAGATTACTGTTTTGCGGGACGGACAGCATGTAATGACGAGTCCCGTTGACCAGCTGGATGAAAACAAAGTGATTATGAGCATGGTGGGCAGGGATATCGGCGACGTATTTACCCGGCAGAGATCGGAAGTGGGTCCGCCGGTTCTGGAAGTGAAAAATCTTCACCGCAAAAAAGCCTTTGAGCCCATCAGCTTTGAGGTGCGGCAGGGAGAGGTGCTGGGTTTCAGCGGCCTGGTAGGAGCCGGGCGAACGGAAATCATGCGCTGTATTTTTGGCCTTGACAAGGCTGACGGCGGTGAAATTTGGCTGAACGGCAAAAAGTTAAATATAAAATCCCCTGTAGACGCAATTGGCGAAGGTATTTTGCTGGTATCCGAGGACCGGAGGCGGGAAGGGATTGTTCCGAATATGGTAATCCGCGAAAACATTACCCTGGCCTCCCTTTCCCTTATCAGCAAACTGGGCTGGATCAATAAAAAGAGGGACACGTCCATCGCGAAGGAGTATATCGCCAAACTGAATATCCGGACCCCTTCGGCGGAGCATTTGATATCCAACCTTTCCGGCGGGAACCAGCAAAAGGTATGCCTTGCCAGGTGGCTGAATCTCGATCCGAAAATCATCATTATGGATGAGCCTACGAGGGGCATTGACGTAGGGGCAAAGGCGGAAATTCACAAGCTGATCGAAATGCTTACCAGGCAGGGAATCGCGGTGATAATGATATCCTCTGAAATGCCGGAGATCATGGGTGTATCGGACCGGATCATCGTGCTCTATGAAGGGAAGAAGACGGGAGAATTCGTAAGTGACAAATCCCTGACTCAGGAGATGCTGATGAAGAGCGCGGCAGGCATTCAATAGATCACGGCAGTTATTCAATAAATAGTGTGAAAAGGGGTAGAGAGCTTTGAAGCAATTATGTAAAGGGATAGAATTTGAAACAAAAAACATTCCGGCCCTGGACCCCGGGTTTGCCCCCATTGAAACATTTTTCAGGGCTTTCGAAGAAGGCGCGGAACAGAGGATGGTGGTCGCTGTTATCGGAAATGATGACGTAACGTCCACCTATGAAACAAGGATATATGGAACCCCTGAAATGCGGGAGGCGGACTGCTTTTATACGGAAAAGCTTGTAAAGTTCCTGCTCTGGTCAAGAGGAGGACATACCATAGCCATTTGCGGCGCTCCTGAAATAGCCGGCCATATTCGGCAGGTCTTTTCCCCGGGAGGGCGCAGAAGCTTTGACTATAATTTTATGAAACGGGTCTATGAGAAGGATCCGGAAGTGCTCTCCCTGCCTTTAGACAGGGTGCCGCAGGAAAAAGTCTTCTCTCACCATATCGGCAGAAATCTCTCCGGATATCGGATCGGTTTTGACGCGGGAGGTTCCGACCGGAAGGTGTCCGCTGTCATAGACGGTCAGAGCGTCTATTCGGAAGAGGTTGTCTGGTTTCCCAAGACGGAGGAAAATCCGGATTACCATTACAAAGAGATTTTGCAGGCCTTTAAAACGGCAGCTTCGAAAATGCCCGGGGTGGACGCCATAGGAGTCAGCTCCGCGGGGGTTTATATTAATAACGAGACAAAAGTGGCGTCCCTGTTTCTGAAAGTGCCGCCGGACAAATTTGAAAAAAGCGTCAAGGATATTTATATCAGGGCGGCCAGAGAGATCGGTGATATTCCCCTGGTGGTTGCAAACGATGGAGATGTAACCGCTCTGGCAGGGTCCATGAGCCTAAACGTAAACAATATATTAGGCATTGCAATGGGCACAAGTCAGGCGGTAGGATATGTGGATGGGAACGGCAGCATAACGGGCTGGCTGAACGAACTGGCCTTTGCTCCGGTGGATCTTAGCGATTCCGCTCCCCAGGATGAATGGTCCGGGGATTTTGGCGTAGGGTGTAAATATTTTTCACAGGACGCGGTGGTTCGGCTTGCCCCTGCGGCGGGAATACAGCTGGCGGAAGGATCGACTCTTGCGGAAAAGTTGAAAGAGGTACAGAGTCTGTCGGAGGCGGGAGATGACAGAGTGGAAGGGATTTACAGATCCATAGGAAAATACCTGGGTCATGCCATCCCCTTTTACTGCAGGTTCTATGAAATTGAACATATACTGCTGATGGGCCGGGTTACATCCGGAGCCGGGGGAGCCGTTCTTGTGGAAGAAGCGAAAGCGGTTCTGAAGGACGAATACCCTGAGATAATGGAGAAGGTGAATTTAATACTCCCCGATGAAAAGAGCAGAAGGGTTGGACAGAGCATCGCGGCGGCCAGCCTTCCGGAAGTGGAGGTGAAATAAATTGAAAAAAGATCTGAAGGACCGGATTTTTGTTTCGGGGCAGGGTGATGTAGAAGAAGCTTTGAAAAAGACCACGCATCTCGCCATTGCCGCTCACCAGGACGATGTGGAGATTATGGCGCAGCACGGTATATTGGAATGCTTCGGGCAAAAGGACCGTCATTTCTCCGCCGTTGTGATAACCGATGGAGCGGGAAGTCCAAGGAACGGGCTTTACGAAGCCTACAGCGATGAGGAAATGAAGAAGGTGCGGATGGATGAGCAGAAAAAGGCAGCAGAGATTGGCGGTTACGCGGCCCTTTTTCTCCTGAAATACCCCAGTTCTTTTGTAAAGGACCCCGGAGAGAGAAGGGTTATCGACGACTTAAAAGAGGTTCTCCGGGAGGTTAGGCCCGAAGTGGTTTACATCCACAACCCGGCGGATAAGCATGAAACCCATGTGGCGGCCAGCCTGCGGACTCTGACGGCTCTGAAGGAGCTTTCAAAGGAATATGTTCCCGGGAAGGTCTTAGGCTGCGAGGTATGGAGAAGCCTGGACTGGGTCAACGATGATGAAAAAATAGTGCTGGATATATCGCCCCGACCTGCTTTGAAGGCCGCGCTGCTGGGAGTTTTTGATTCTCAGATAGAAGGAGGAAAGCGCTATGATCTCGCTGCTCTGGGCAGATTCCGAGCCAACGCCACATTCTATGAATCTCACGACACGGACAGCATGACCGCCGCTTCTTATGCCATAGACCTTACACCTCTTGTGAAAGAGGGCGGCGACGTTTTTGAGCATATCAGGGATTATGTAAACCGGTTTTCAGCAAATATCGAAAAGACCATCACAAAACTGCAAGACTAGAGATCTGAAAATCTCGTCTCCTCAACCCGCAAAGGCAGGTTTCCTCCTATTTCACGGATAGAAACCTGCCTTTGTATGTAGGACTAAATTTGAATTCTGTCGCCAGCTATCCTAAAATCGCATACCCCCGTGCTCTGGCGGGCAATTGGAAATTCTATTAGAATTTAATTTCGGACAGTGCCTCCTCGTCCGCAACAACGATGAGGTTCTGGTGCAGCTGCAGGATGGAGCCGGGGACCTTTGGCGTGATGGGACCGTAGAGCACTTCTCTTAAGATAGAGGCTTTTGCCTTGCCGTTGACGCAGAGCAAAAGGGTTTTCGCCTTCATAATGGCGCCCATTCCCATGGTAAGGGCATGCCGGGGAACATCGTCCTCATGATCGAAGAACCGGGCGTTGGCCTTAATCGTACTGGGATCGAGAAGGATGCAGTGGCTCTCTTTAATAAACGCTTCGCCGGGTTCATTGAAGCCGATGTGGCCGTCGAGGCCCAGACCCAAAAGCTGCAGATCGATGCCGCCCAGGGATTCTATGAGAGCGTCGTAAGCGGCGCATTCCCCATCGGCGTTATCGGCCATTCCGTTGGGAAGATGGGTGTTTTCCACGGGGATGTTGATATGTGAGAACAGGTTTTTGTTCATGTAATAGCGATAGCTCTGAGGATTGGCGGGATCAAGTCCCAGATATTCGTCCAGGTTGACGGTCCTGACTTTGGAGAAGTCAAGGTCTCCTTTGCAATGGCGGGAGACAAGGTCGTCATACAGGCCCACCATGGTGGACCCGGTGGCCAGACCCAAAACGCTGTCTTCCTTTTGAATTACCTGAGCCGCTATAATGCTGGAGGCTTTGGTGCTCATGGCTTGATAATCCTTGGTTCTAATTAATTTCATAGGTTCACTCCATTCAAAATATCGTTAAAAAAGAAGGTCCGGATACAGGTTTTTGTCTTGCATCCCTTTTATGGTGGCGGCAACCGCGGGTAAGTCTTCCTTGTACGTTACCCCGTACCATTTGTCTTTTGAGTGCAGGACTTCAACGGACGCTCTTTTTTCTTTCAGCAGGTCATTGACAATTCGTGGAAGTAGATACTCGCCCTTCAGCGGATTTTCCTTCAGAGCCTGGTCTAAAAAGGCGGGAAATCCGGCTTCCAGCTCGGTAAGCATTCCCTGGGAGAAGCCCCAGAGGTTCATGGAAACTATAGTGCCGGGTTCAATGCCCTTCCAGGTTTCGCCGTCATCTTCGGTGTATTCGATGAGATCCCCGTGTTTCTCGATACGAAGCCGTTCATCCACAGTGGTCAGAAAGCCTCCTGCCGTTTGACATACGCCTCTGGCTACGTGTCCGTTTTCCGTCAGGGTATTTTCGATGAGGTATCCCACCATGGAGAACCGGTAAAGCTCGTCATCCCTTTGGGTCAGTAAATGGTTGTATATAACGCGAAAGGCGTCTTTACCATAGTAGTCGTCGGCATTTATAACGGCAAAGGGGCCGTCCAGTACATCTTTCGCGCAGAGCACGGCATGGCCCGTTCCCCAGGGTTTCACCCTGCCTTCCGGGATCAAATAATCCGGCGGAAGCCTGTCAAGCTCTTGATAGGCATATTCCACTTCCATTTTATTTTGAAGGGTGTTTCCGATCAGAGCACGAAAATCTTCATCAATTTCTTTTTTTATAATAAATACTACTTTCCCAAATCCTGCCTCCATTGCGTCGTAAAGGGAGAATTTAAGGATGGGCTCGCCGTTTTTCCCTACGGGAGCAAGCTGTTTCAATCCGCCGAAGCGGCTGCCAATGCCGGCGGCCATGATAACAAGTGCAGGCTGATTCATAAAAGTTCTCCTTATTTTTCAAATAGGCGGCAACGCCTCCTGCAATTATAACGCATAAGTAGAAATTTTTCGAGTGTAGAAAAATTTCTTTCACAACGCGTTTCAACGAGCCATCGGTTCACCTCGTTATAACGCATAAGTAGAAAAAATTCGACTGTAGAATTTTTTCTTACAAAGCCACTTTGTGCCTTTGGGCAAAAAGGCAACGTTCAGAACTGTGTTCTTCACTCCGACTCGCTTCGCTCCCATGCTGTCCGTTTTGCCAACAAAGCCATTTTGTGCCTTTGGGCAAAAAGGCAACGTTCAGAACTGCGTTCTTCACTCCGACTCGCTTCGCTCCCTGCTGTCCGTTTTGCCAGCAAAGCCACTTTGTGCCTTTGGGCAAAAAGGCAACGTTCAGAGCTGTGTTCTTCACTCCGACTCGCTTCGCTCCCTGCTGTCCGTTTTGCCAGCAAAGCCACATTGTGCCTTTGGGCAAAAAGGCTGTTCCCGCGTCTGGTCTTTTTTGAAGATGTTATTATTAAGAAAAAAATTATGGTATAATCAACCCTAACACAGCATTTTTAGGAGGATTGAATGAAGATAGTTCGCAATATTCCATTTCTCATTTGGTTTTACCGGTTTTTGAGAACCATTAAACCGATCAAAGAAAATATAAAGAAATACAGGGACGAAGGCGATCATAAGAAAGAGAGAGCCGAGATCCTGAACGCTGAAAACGCATGGGGTGAAGCCCTCGTAAAAAAAGTGGGCATTACACTTAACGTTACTTTCAAGGAGCCCCTTCCGGAGGGACCTGTGGTCTTCGTGTCCAATCATCAGAGCTACTGGGATATCCCTGTTTTTTTTGCCGTAATCCGGGATAAACAATTTGGTTTCGTGGCAAAAGACAGCCTGGGGAAGATTCCGGTTTTTGGATCCTGGATCGCCGACATTCGGAGCGTTTTCATCAAACGCGAGGACGCCAGAGCCTCTCTCAGAGCCATTGAGGAAGGGATTGGACTATTAAAGCAGGGATTTTCCCTCGTAATCTTCCCCGAGGGAACCAGAGGGAAAGGCGCGAAAATGGCGGAGTTCAAAAAGGGAAGCCTGAGGCTGGCGACGAAGGCCGAAGTTCCGGTGGTTCCCGTCACTGTAAACGGCACCTTCCGCGCCTTCGAGGAAAAGGGATATGTTTGCCCCGCCGAGATGAACGTCATCGTTCACCCGGCCATAGAGACGAAAGGAATGCCGCGAAAAGAGGCGGCAGATCTGGCAGCCCGGGTAGAGAGCATCGTTCGGGAGGCTCTGCCGGAAGCTATGAAATAAAGGGCGTTACGGTTTACCCCCGGCTGTCATCCTAATCAAAACTCCTCTGTGATCCTGAGCGGAGCGAGGATCTTAAACAAAATAAAAGATTCTTCGTCGCACACTCCTCAGAATGACACCTAAATTAAAATTTGGGTGATACACTGTTGATTTTGCTCTGCGTTTTCAACGGTAAACTATGGTTTCGATGGCGTACCGTTGACCGCACCCTGCTTTTTTCAACGGGAGATTAAAATTTCGACGATTCTCCGTTGATTAAGCCCTCTGTTTTCAACGGTAAACTGCCATTTTAGTGGTGCACCGTTGACCGCATCCTGTTTTTTCAACGGGAGATTAAAATTTCGACGATTCTCCGTTGATTTGGCCTGATCGCTTCGACGGTAAACAGGAATGTATCCTTGCATTTAGGCGGGTGTGAACGTAACTAAAAGGCCCGCCGACAAAGACAAAAAGGTTTTTATTGCAAAAAAGATTTTCTGTGGTATACTGATTAGGCATTGAATTCAGCGTAACCTAAATTGAATATGGTGAATTATGCCCCTTGCCTTGGAAAACAAGGCCATTTAGTCCACAAGGAGGTGAAAAGATTGAACAATTATGAAGTTATGTTCATAATCGAGGCTGCTTTAGAAGACGACAAAAAAGAAGCGGCGGTAGAGATGGTGAAAGAAGTTATCTCTGCCGATGGAGAAGTCGGAAAAGTAGACGTTTGGGGAATGAGAAAGCTCGCGTATCCGATCCAGAAAAAAAATGACGGATATTATGTAGTGATCGAGTTTAAAGCAAACACAGATCTTCCCAAAGAACTCGATAGAAGACTCAGAATTTCCGACAGCATCATCAGACACATCATCATCAACAAAGACGAAAAATAAGGCGGAAGAAATTCCGTTTCCTTTAGTATATTCGCAGTATTGAGATGAACAAGGAGAGACAGGATGAACAATGTAGTACTGATCGGTCGTCTTACCAAAGATCCCGAGCTCAGATACATCCCCCAGAGCCAAACTGCCGTTGCCAGCTTTACCCTTGCGGTAGACAGGCCTATGGCTAAGGAAAAAACAGCGGACTTTATCCGTATCGTTAGCTTTGGGAAGACAGCAGAGCTTTGCGAGAGATTTTTAACCAAGGGCCGTCTTGTAGGCGTTCAGGGAAGGATCCAAACTGGGAGCTATAAGACGCAGAGCGGAGAAACCCGCTATACTACAGAAGTCTATGCCGACAGAGTGGAATTTTTGGACAGAGGCGACAGAGCGGGATCGGGAGACTCTCTCCAGGTATCTGCGCCGCAGATTCCTGAAGGGTTCCAGGCTCTGGATGAGGACGATGACGACGTTCCGTTCTAGAAAGGAGAGAAAGCAAAATGTTTGATAAGAAACGCGGCATGAGAAGAAAAAAAGTATGCCAGTTCTGCGCAGATAAAACAGAAGTTATTGATTACAAAGACGTTGAAAAGCTGAGAAAATACGTCACGGACAGAGGTAAGATCCTGCCCAAACGGATCACCGGCAGCTGTGCGGTTCACCAGAGAGCCGTCACCTCAGCTATAAAGAGAGCAAGAATCGTTGCCCTTCTTCCCTACACGGCGGACTAATCGAAACAAACCGTGCAAAGAAGGTCGTCCAACAGGACGGACTCTTGAGAGGATTAAAATCCACACAAGATACACACAAATGAAAGAAGCCACAGATTTGCGGCTTCTTTTTTTTATCCTGTACAATAGGGCGCTTGAAAATCAATCTTTGGTTAAAACCCGGCCACGACAGGTCTAAAAGAAAAAACACCACATTTGCTGCCTGTTTATACAAAATCGTCGGTAAAACCATGAATCTTGTTAATCCACCATAAAACCATGAATCTTGTTAATCCACCACTCAAGACGGCCATTAAAGCTTCTGCGTCAAAACCGGAGAATCCGTGAATTATGTTAATCGGCAACAGCCGGCAGTGAAAAATCCACGGTCTGAACCGGCCGATATCGGACAGGTTGTATAAAACGAAAAATCGCAACATATTGTACTTAAAGAAGTACTTGAAGAAACACTTGTGAAAATAATGAAAGGAGGGCAGAGCGCGGTTAACTATACAATATGGCAGAGTGGCACAGGCAAAGGAGGAAGGAGCCATGTTAAAAAAGGGATGTCGAAAGATTCTCGCGTTGTTTCTGATCTTATCGATGCTTTTTCCCGTAATTTCTGTAGCGGCAGCGGGATCGGCAGTATCCGCTGAACCAGCCGACAGCGTCTATCGGAACGGCAATATCTATACTGTAGATGAAAAAAATCCGAAGGTCACCGCCCTGGCAGTCAAAGGGGACCGCATTGTCTACGCGGGAGGCGAAGCGGGCGTGAACGCCTACATAGGAGTTGGCACAAAGGTTATTGATCTAAAAGGGAAGACGGTTTTACCCGGGATTGTAGAGGGCCACATGCACATTGCCGGCCTGGGGCAGAGCCTGTTGGTAATCGACGCGTTCTGGAAACCAAAAGAAGTAATTCTTTCCGCGGTAAAGGCTGAAGCCGGGAAAGCCGCTCCCGGCACATGGATTCAGGGGCGGGGCTGGTTGAATACGGTATGGGAAAATACCGATTATCCTACTAAAGAAGAATTGGACGCCGTAGCTCCCAATAATCCTGTTTATTTGACCAGGGCCGACGGACATATGGCTTGGGTCAACAGCAAGGCACTGGAACTGGCGGGCATTACCAAGGATACGCCGGATCCGCAGGGCGGCGAATATCTGAAGACCGACAGAGGGGAACTCCTTGGCTGCATAACCGATACAGCCATGACGCCTATTCGAAGCCTGATTCCGGGCTTTACTACGGAAGAACAGCGCAGGGCAATCCTGCTGGCCCAGGACCAACTTTTCTCCTATGGCATTACCTCGGCCATGAATGCCGGTACCGGGGTGAAAGAGCTGAAAGATGTCTATCGATATCTGTATGAAAGCGGTCAGTTGAAGCTTCGGATTTACGCCCTCATGTCCCTGTCTTCCACCGAGGGGGAACAGGCTGATTATCTTCAAAATACCCCCGTACAGACGGGGCTCTATAACAACTACTTGGACGTGCGGGCTGTCAAACTCTTTGGGGACGGCTCCCTCGGCGCCCGCAGCGCGGCGATGCTGGAGGATTACAGCGACCGGCATGGTCACATCGGCAATTATCGCAACACCGATGAAGAGATGTACAATCTGGTGAAGCTGGCCCATGATGCGGGGTACCAGATCGGCACTCATGCCATCGGTGACGGCGCGAACCATCAAATTCTGGACGTCTATGAAAAAGTGATGAAAGAGAGCCCGAAACCGGATCCTCGGTTTCGCATTGAACACTTCCAGATCCTTACCCTTGATGATATCGATCGGGCTGTGAAAATGGGCGTGTTGCCTTCCATGCAGACAACCCATGCCACCTCCGATATGCTGATGGCTGAGGATCGTGTGGGCCCGGAACGGATAAAAGGCGGCTATGCCTGGCGGACAATAATCGATGGAGGGAACATTATTGTCAATGGCTCTGACGCTCCGGTGGAGCTGGTGAATCCCTGGCACGGCCTGTACGCCGCAGTCACTCGGAAGAGCCGGCTGGGAGAACCCCCTGAAGGCTGGTACGCCGACCAGAGCATGACTCGTGAAGAGGCCTTGAAATCTTTTACCATCTGGCCTGCGTACGGGGAATTTAATGAGAATATAAAGGGATCTTTAGAAGTGGGCAAACTGGCGGATTTCGTAGTAATCGACCGGGATTACATGACCTGCCCCGCAGAGGATATTAAGGATATCCAGGCGTTGATAACGGTCTCCGGAGGTCAGGTAGTCTATACTCGCGACATATCTGAACCTGTCGTCCTATGGAATGGTCTGCCGCTGACCTTCAACAGCAAGCCGGTTATTACAGAAGAGGGGAGGCTGATCGCCCCCCTGAATGACGTGGTTAACGGTATTGGCGCTGTCAGGGAGCCCGTCGGATCCAAAGAAAAAATCACATTGAATGAAAAGACGGTTACCCTGCCTGTGACTGTGGTGAAGGGTGTGGAATACATCGGTGTACGCTCGCTTTTCGAAGGACTCGGCCGCAATGTAACGTGGTACAAAGAGAGCAAGTGCGCCTCCATCGGCTGGCTGAAATAATTTCTGCAGAATGCTGACTTTCAAAGTACAAGGGGATTTGAAGAGAGCAATTGCAGAATCATCGCAGGAAATAATAAATGTGAGGGCAGAAGAAAAGGCGTTCGCTTTCTGAGGGTTCGCCTTTTCTTCATAACGATGTCAATTATCCGTCGAAGCGAGGTACAAAACAAACAGATCGCCGTAAATCCGCAAGTCTAAACCGGTTTTTTTGGCAATTTTATTGATCTTATACTGGATCGTGTTCTTGTGTGTGAAATGCAGCTTGGCCATTTTATTCAGAGAACCGTTGCATTGGAAATAGGTTACAATAAAATTGGAGAAATCATGGATTTCGGCAGAGGTGCAATTTTTAAATATCTGTGAATAGAGATTGTTCCGGTGAATGGTGGGGATTTGATTCAGGATGAATCCCAGCACGATACTGTTAAATTGAAATATCCCGGGATAAGGGTTTTTCAAATGCTGCCTTACGCTGAGAGCTTCCTTGAAGGCTTTTGGGATGTCGAGATAATCATTGTACTCATTTCCGGTGAAAAAAATAAAATCTGTTTTATAATTATCCTGGATAGTCCGTTGGAGGGTTTCGAGCAGAGTCGTGAATTTCTCTATTTTATAATTGGAAAGGGCCATATAAAACTCGCCGTTGTTTGCGCATAAGACTCGCTGCTTTTCCATGAAATCCACAATGTAGTTCTTTATAATCGTCTTTACCGCCAGCGTGTGCTGATTATCGGAAGAAGCGTCATCCTCATTCAGAAGCGGATAAAATACGGAAACCGTAAAGGGACCGTTTATATTAAGGTTTGCCTGAAGGAGGCGTTCTTCAATGCTAAACAGGGTTCCGTGCAGGTTGTCGTGCAATAAATCATTCATCAACAAAAGGTTCAGGTTCTCTTTATTTGCCCTTTTTGCCAAATCGAAGTTTTCATATACGAGCATTTCCGTCATCTTCTGGACAATGCGGCCATATTTTATAACCTCATCCGGCTTACCCGTTATTCCAAATACTCCGATTACCTCATCGGCAAAATATATGGGAAGATTGACCCCCTGCCTGCAGCCGGGAAAGGTGTCGTCGGAATCCACAATCAGACTGTCCCTGTTTTCGTTTATAAGGATTCTGGCGCCCTCGTGGTGGGTGTTTTCCCGGCTTGGATCCGTGCTGGCCAGAATAAGGCCGGTATCGCTCATTATATTCAGATCGAAATTTAAAAAGGGACTTATTTCTTTAATTATTTCTCCGGCAATCTTGCGATTCAGATACATCCCCGATCCCTCCCATATTTAAATAAGATAAGGTAATACACGACAAATATGTTACGGATAATAAAACACAAAACACAATATCATTATATGTAACATATCAATAAAAACAAGATAATTATATAATCAATATAAATAATATAAAAGCGTAGTCGTGGTGAAGGGATAGTGGGAATTTTTGCTTTTATGGAGGGAACGATGGAGAAAAGAATTAGGAACAGCAGGTCCTGTACGTCGATGTTGGCAAAAGCGGGCGCTGCGAAAGCCGGAGATACGATTTTCGCGAAAAACAGTGACAGACCGTTGAACGAAGCTCAGCCTCTTTGTTTCTATAAGGCCATGGACCATCCCGAGGGGGCGGAGGTGCAATGCAGCTTTATTCGCGTGCCGCAGGTGAGCCATACCTATGCCTGCATAGGCTCCAGACCTTATGTATTCTTCGGCTTTGAGCACGGCGTCAACGAGCATGGGCTTATGATCGGAAATGAACAGGTCTCAGGAAGGGAGATTCCCGAGAGAAAATGGGGACTGATCGGGATGGATTTGTTCAGGCTGGCGCTGGAACGGGCAAAGACAGCCAGAGAAGCCATCGACGTCATATCGGGATTGCTTGAATGCATCGGGACGGGCGGAGACCCGGCAACGAGGATTACAGCCTTCAACAGCAATTACATAATTGCCGACCCCAATGAAGCGTACCTGTTTGAATCCCATCAAAGGTCGTGGGCCGCGAAGAAAATTGACGACGTAGGTTATCTTTCAAACTGCTATTCCATTCAGGACGACTACAACTTAATAGGGAAGGACGTTATAGAAGAAGCCGTTAAGAAGGGGTGGCACCATCCCGGTCAGAAGTTCAATCCAGCGAAGGCCTGGACGGCAGACGACTGTATTTTCGCGGAGTCGGAGGGCTTTGTAAGATACGCCAGACTGGACAAGCTCATGAGAAATCGAGAGCCTTTGACTCCGAGACTGATGATGCAGAATTTAAGGGACCACTATGATGATGAATTTTTATCGAACATTATGTACAGCCCGGCCGCCGCAAAAATTCCCTGCATTTGCAGCCATCCCGGCGGCGCCAGCGGATGCGCCACAGCCGCCGGCGCGGTGACGGTGATCAGAAAGGACGCTCCAAAGGAACTCCGGTTTACTTATTGGGGAAGTATGGCCCCTCCCTGCTGCTCCATTTTCCGGCCATTTTACAATATAAACTGGCTTCCGGAGGACCTGCAGCATGCGGACGCCCTGTTCGATGCCGATAGCCAGTGGTGGACTTTTACCGAGCTTGAACGGTATATCGCCCTCAATTATGAAAAGTTCGCGCCGGGAGTAAAGGACAGATTCCGCAAACTGGAAGACGAGTTTCTGGATGAGGCGGAGCACGTGGAGAGCTCCTTTAACGGTGACGCCGGTATTCTCAAAGAATTTTCGGCAAGGGCGGCAAAGCTCAGCGTGAACCTTGCCAGGGAGCTGACCGGGGAAATTAAAGGGAAACTCAAAACATCGGATATTGATCGTATGCTGCTTGCGTATTTTACCGAATCTTCAGCAGGCTGCGGAATGGAATATGACAAAGATATCGTGAAATAGCATAAATATAATTAAGAAAGGATACAAGAAAATGCAAGAAACTACATATGGCATCATCAGCCTTTTACCAGTGCTTATTGTAATTGTATCAGCTTTAATCACCAAGAGAACCCTGGAGTGCCTGATTATTGGGTCCATGGTGGGCTTTGTCATTTTAAACGGCAGAAGCTTTCTGGGCGAATGGGTCAACGCGGCCCTGGATGTGTTCGGCGAATCTGCGTGGTATATTCTGGTCTTCGGTGTTTTTGGAGTCGTAATCATGCTTCTCGAAAAATCCGGAGGCGCCCAGGGAATTTCCCAGTTGGGAACCAAATTTTCCAAGTCCAGAGGCATGGCATTAATAGCCACATGGGTACTGGGAATATTGATTTTTATCGATGACTATCTGAATAACATGGGCGTTCCCGTTGCCATGAGAAATGTCACGGATAAATTTAAGGTTTCCAGAGAGCTGCTGGCCTATATCATAAACAGCACAGGAGCAGCAATATGCGTTTTGATTCCTATTTCTTCCTGGGCGGTATTTATGTCAGGGCAGTATGACTCTCTTGGGATTGTAGGAAGCAACGGAACCGGTTTAGGAGCGTACATTCAATCGATACCGTATATGTTTTACGCGTGGATCGCGGTAATCATGGCTCCCCTTATCGCTTTCAAAGTAATTCCTCTTTTTGGCCCCATGAAGCAGGCCGAACTTCGCGCGGCCGCCGGCGATGTGTTTCCGCCCAGCTATTATGAGCGGCTGAAGAAAAATGAGTTAGAGGAAATAAAAGAAGAGTTTGAACCGGGAAAAGTCAAGGCCATGAATTTCGTTCTTCCTATGGTAATTTTCGTGGCAGGGACCATACTGACAGACGGAGATATCCTCATGGGGGGAATTTTGACCATCGTCGCTTGCGCGGTCATGTTCATTCCTCAGAAACTCATGACAGTAGCGGAGTTCTGCGACCTGTCCTTCAAAGGCTTTACCAGCATGGCATTTGTAACGGGGCTGGTTCTGACTTCGTTTATCTTAGGCAAGGCTAACGAGGGACTTGGACTGACCCCTTACATCATCGGTCAGGTGGAGCCGCTGTTAAGCCCGGCTCTGCTTCCCGCAATTACCTTCCTGCTGGTGGCCTTCCTCGCCTTTGCCTGCGGGAGCTTCTGGGGCATCATCGCTATCGTTGCGCCCATTATCATTCCCCTGGCCCTGGCCTTGGACTGCAATGTTTATCTGATTGGCGCGGCAATGATATCGGGAACTGTATTCGCAAGCCATACCTGTTTCTATGCTGACGCCGTTACGCTGATCTCGGCCACCTGCCAGATTCAGAATACGGACTATGCCAAAACCGCAATCCCCATTGCGATGATCCCTGTAGTGATCAGTACGATTTTATATTTGGTATTCGGATTTATGGCTGTATAATATATTTATATAAAGAAATGAAAAACAATAGAAATAAATTGGGGCTTGGCTTTTTATGAAGAAATGTATACTTGTGCCTGATTCATTCAAAGGTACGATGAGTTCTGTAACCGTGTCGGAGATTATGGGGGAAAGCATAAGGAGGCACTTTCCCCGGTGTAAAATTATAGCGATACCGGTTGCCGACGGCGGCGAGGGAACGGTGGAGTGCTTCCTTAGAGTATTAGGAGGGGAGAAAGTATATACTCCCGTAAAAGATCCGTTCATGAAAGAGATAGACAGCTTTTACGGAATTTCAGGCAATGTGGCGATCATAGAGGTCGCCGCCGCAGTAGGGCTTCCTCTGGCAATGGGAAGAATGAATCCCATGTCAGCTACCACCTATGGAGTGGGACAGCTTATAAAAGACGCAATTGAAAAGGGCTGCCGCAAAATCATTCTCGGGCTGGGCGGAAGCTGTACCAATGACGCCGGAGCGGGAATGGCCGCGGCTCTGGGAACCCGGTTCATCGACGCCCGGGGCTGTGAGCTGATTCCGGCAGGAGGGACATTGTCTCAGGTCGCGGAGATTGATATTAGTGAAACTAAAAAGTTAATGCGGGGAATAGAGATTGTCGCCATGTGTGATATCGACAACCCGATGTATGGAGAAAATGGCGCGGCGTATGTTTTTGCCCCCCAGAAAGGCGCGGATAAGGAAACGGTAGTAGCTCTGGATGCTCAACTCAGAAGCTTTGCAGAAGTAATCCAGCGTTCTCTCGGAGTGGATGTGAGCAGTGTAAAAGGCGCCGGCGCAGCCGGCGCAATGGGAGCAGGGGTATATGCCTTATTGGGCGGCAAATTGAAGCAGGGAATAGATACCGTGCTTGATTTAGCCGCCTTTGACCAGCTTCTTGAAGGCTGCGACTGGGTGTTCACAGGAGAAGGTAAACTGGATTCACAAAGTCTTTCCGGCAAGGTGGTAATCGGCGTCAGCGCCAGGGCTAAAAGGAAGAATGTTCCCGTTATTGCTGTCGTCGGCACGAAGGAAGGGGATTTGGAGCAGGTATTTGAGAAAGGCGTTACCAGGGTTTATGAAACGAATAAAGGGAGAAAGGGGTTCTCCGATATTCAAGAACACTGCCGGGAGGACTTAAGAGAGACTATGGAGGAAATCCTTTCGGGAAGAGAGTTTATTTCCCAGTATCTATAACAGCCTGAATGCCATATTTGGACACTTTGAAAAATCGTTGCCGGTGGGTGGCAATTCAAATCTCGAACCATATCCATAATTAGCTTTCATGCGCAAGCTGTGCTTTTTCTTTCATATCGGATTGAAGATTCTAACGGCCTATGGTATAATCATAGGTCCAAAGAGGCTTACTTCCGAGAGGGGAAAGAAAAGCGAGATTTACCTGATATGGCAAGCAAATTTATAAAAAACTTAGTGGGCCCTTACCTTAAAGCTGGAACCATCACCCTGTTCCTTTTTGCTCTGGGTCTTTTATATTTTAACATCTACGCGGGTATAGGCGCATTGCTGATTACCATAGCTCTGGTGTTCTATTATCGCAAGATGACGGATAAGCGTACGGGTATTTTTGAAGAATACGCAAAAGCGGTAACCGACAATCTGGAGGATACCATTCGTCATTTCGTCTATAAAAATCCATTTCCGCTCTGCATGATCGACTCGGAGGAAAATCTGCTCTGGTTTAACGATAGATTCCAGGAGATATTTGAAGAAGCGGAGATGCTGAATTCCTCCATTGCGGAACTCTCGGGGCTGCGATACGCCGATCTGAACGGCCGCAAGGCTAATGACCGGCATCTTTTAACCAGCCACAAGGAGAAGATTTATCGCATTCTGCCTTCTCCCATGGACGAAAAAAAGGACAGCAATATCATGCTGTACTGGATGGATGTAACCAATGTAGAGAACCTGAAAACCTTGTATAACGATGAAAAGATTTGCTATGCTTACGTCCATATCGACAACTATGACGAATTGATCTCCGCGGTGCCGGACGATAAAAAAGGAATGCTGTCGGCTCAGATTGAGACCATTATTCGCCAATGGGCCACAGGAATGTCCGCCACGATGGTGCGCTATAAAAGCGGAAAATATTTTGTTATCTTTGAGCAGAAATATATCGAAAGAATCGAAACCTCGAAGTTCGTAATATTGGATGAGGTTCGGAGCGTAGAAACAGACGGAGATTTTCCCCCGTCCCTCTCCATCGGTGTAGGAGTGGGCGGCAAAACCTTGTCGGAACTGGAGGAATACGCATTGGCCTCCCTGGACCTTGCCCTGGGAAGAGGCGGCGATCAGGCGGTGGTCAAAAGAAAGAACCGGGTCGAATATTACGGAGGCAAGCTTCAGACTGTTGAGAAGCGCAATAAAGGAAAATCCAGGATCATGGCCCACGCTTTGCGTCAGATGATAGATCAATCCGGCAGAGTTCTTATCATGGGGCATAGAAATCCCGATATGGACAGCTTCGGGGCCGCTCTGGGCATCAGCCGGATCGTCAAAAACCGCAACAAGGAAGGCGCTATCGTCGTCACAGGTAAAAGCACGCCTATCAGTAAGGTATATCAGCGTGCTCTGGATTCGGGGCAGCACCGGTTTATCACGCCGGAAGAGGCTAAGACCATAGCGGATAAAGATACGCTGCTTATCGTAGTAGATACCCACAGACCATCTCTTTTGGACGCGCCGGAACTCCTTTCCATGACGGACAAGATCGTTGTCATCGATCATCACAGGAAAGCTGAGGACAGCATCGACAATGCGACCCTTACCTACATGGAGACTTATGCCTCCTCCACCTCTGAGCTGGTGGCTGAGATACTTCAGTATATGGGAGACGGGAAAAAGACCATCGAGAAAACAGAAGCGGAAGCCCTGCTGGCGGGCATTATCGTAGATACCAAGAGCTTTTCCATAAAGACAGGAGCCCGTACCTTTGAGGCAGCCTCATGGCTCAGGAGAAACGGCGCCGATACGGCCAGCGTCAGGCAGTTTTTTCAGACGGATATGGATTTTTTCAAAATGAAAGCTACTATTATCGCCGACGCGGAGGTTATCGCGGATGGCATTGCCATCTCCGCCTGTGAAGGACAGCATGCAAATGTGCATATTCTTACCTCCCAGGCTGCGGATGAGCTTTTAAACATACAGGATATTCGCGCCAGTTTTGTTGTAGGAAGCAACGAGGCGGGAAATACGGTGATCAGCGCCAGATCTCTCGGTGAGATAAACGTACAGACCATTATGGAAAAGATGGGCGGAGGCGGTCATTTGACCACCGCGGGCGCTCAGCTTCAAACCTCTGTGGAGGAAACCGTAGATGATCTGAAGGAATTGCTCCGCGTGATTGATAAGAATGGAGGACTATAGAGATGAAAGTAATATTGCTTCAGGATGTAAAAGGCCTCGGAAAAGCCGGCAGTGTGGCCAAAGTCAGCGACGGCTACGCGAGAAACCTCTTGATACCGAAGGGTCTCGTCAAGGAGGCCACACCGGCAAACCTCCGGGAATTGGAACGAATCAACGCGGCCAATGCCGCTAAACGAGCGGAGAGTCTGGAATCGGCTCAGGCCATTGCAAAGAGGATCGCAATGCTTCGGGTTACGATCAAAAGCAAGGGAGGAGAAGGCGGAAGGCTTTTCGGATCCATCACCGCCAAGGATATTGCGGAAGCCCTGCAGGAGCAGCACGAAATTGAAGTCGATAAAAAGAAGTTCCTTCTTGACGCTCCCATAAAGCATACGGGAGAGCATGTAGTAGAGATCAAACTCTTTACAGATGTAGCGGCAAAGCTCAGAGTAGTCGTCGAGTGAGCCGGGCGATGAAAACGGACCTGTCATTGGTGAAATATATGAAACAAGACATAGCAGCAATGGACGATGAGGAATAAGATATGAGCCAGATGGAGCGGATCCCCCCCCATAGCGACGATGCGGAAAAATCCGTATTGGGGTCTATCATATTAGATAAAGAGGCTCTTTATGACGTTCTGGAGATTCTCAAAGCGGAAGACTTCTACAGCGAGATGCACCAGGAGATTTATCAGGCTGTCATAGAGCTTTACCGCAAGAGCGAGCCTGTGGATATGCTGACGGTCTCCGAGGAACTCAAAAAGCGCAACACGCTGGAAATGGTCGGCGGCAGAAGCTACATCGCCCAGTTGTCCACCATGGCCCCTTCCACTTCCAATGCGGCGCAATACGCTAAAATTATCGGTGAAAAAGCGGTGCTCCGACGCCTCATCAACGCTTCTTCGGAAATAATGGACGAGGCATACCGGGAAAAAACCGAGCCGGAATCCGTATTGGATCATGCGGAGCAGGCGATCTTCGAAATTGCCCAGGCCAGGCAAAAGCGGGACTTTGAACCTCTCAAGGACGTACTCTATACCAATCTGAACAGGATCGACGAGGTTGCCAAGCTTGAAGGAGGCCTTACAGGGCTTACCACCGGCTTCAATGTCCTCGATAAAAAAACCTCAGGCTTGCAGAAATCGGAGTTGATTATCCTGGCTGCCAGGCCCAGTATGGGGAAGACCGCCTTTGCCCTCAATGTGGCCCAGCATGCCGCGCTGAAAGGAAAGGCAAGCATCTTGATTTTCAGCCTGGAGATGTCCAAGGAGCAGCTTGGACAACGGCTCCTTTCCATGGAAGCCCGGGTAGACATGCAAAAGCTGAAGACGGGTAATCTGGACCGCACCGACTGGGATCAACTGTATTCGGCCATTGACAAGCTTTCCGGGGCAAATATCTACATAGACGATACTCCCGGCGTCAGCGTTTTGGAAATCAGGAACAAGTGCCGGCGTCTGAAAGCGGAAAAGGGATTGGACCTCATCGTCATTGACTACCTTCAGCTTATGTCCGCGGAGGGCCGGGTGGAGAGCAGGCAACAGGAAATCAGCGCCCTGTCCCGGTACCTGAAGCAGCTGGCCAGAGAGATGGACTGCCCGGTAATCGTACTTTCCCAGCTGTCCAGAGCTCCCGAGCAGAGGACCGATCACCGCCCTATTCTTTCCGACCTCCGGGAATCCGGTTCTATCGAACAGGATGCGGATATTGTAATGTTCCTTTATCGGGATGAATATTATAATCCAGACACGGATAAGCCTAATATTTGCGAGATAAATATTGCCAAGCAGCGAAGCGGCCCCACAGGAACCGTAGAGGTTACATGGCTGGGCAAATATACGAGGTTTGTGGATACAAGTCATATAAATGAGCAGTTTTAAGCGTTACGGAGGTTAATCGAAGAGCCAACTTGGCAGCAACCGGAGGTGTAAAATGATTACGAAGGAAATGAGTATGAATGAAATTCTGGATATCGACGAGAGAATTGCTGATATCCTCACATCCTATGGTCTGGATTGTCAGAATTGCTCCGGGGCCCAGGGGGAAACCCTGGAGGAGGCTGCCAAAGGCCATGGAGTCGTCTTGGAGGACTTGATCAGGGCCCTGAATGACGGCATCGGACGTTGATTGACGCTGAGATCAGACAACCAGATACTATTTACTATTGGATAATCACATTAGGGACGCGCTTTAAGCGGCGGATAGGTGAGTATGGCTTTTAAAAGGGAAAAAACTAATAACTATTATCTTCACGATACCGCGGTGGAAAACGTTTTTATCAACGAATTCATCCCTGATGCCCCCGGCGATTTCGTCAGGGTCTATTTATTTGCCCTTATGTATGCGGATATACGCATGTCCATGAGTCACGAGGACGTGGCAAAGCAGTTATCCCTGCCTGTAGAGGAGGTGCTGAGGGCCTGGACCTACTGGGAGGGCCGGGGCGTTATCCGGAAGCACTATTCCGATCCGGCGGACCGTCTTCACTACAAAGTGGAGTTTGTAGATCTGAAAGAACAGATTTATGGTAAAAACGGGAAATCAAAGAATAAAAAGTGCCAGATGCCCGCAAACTTAGAGGGTATCATGAGCGATGAAGAACTCAAAAAAATGTATAGCCGCATTGAACAAATCACGGGACGCCTTTTTCAGGGAAAAGAACCGGCGGCTATTATGGACTGGATAAGAGACTATGGCGTGTCTCCGGAGTTCATTCTGTTTGCCTATGAATACTGCACGAAGAATCGGAACAACAACCGGTTGAACTACGTGGCGGCGGTAGTGAAGGAGTGGGCCGGAATGGGCTTAAAGACCGTGGCGGATATCGAAGCCCACCTTCAGGAAACGGACAACCGCCACTACCTTTACAAAAGGGTAATGAAGGCTTTGGGTTTTATGCGAAACCCTACGGAAGAAGAAAAACGCATCATGGATACATGGTTTGACGACTTCTCTCTGGGCATCGACAGGGTATTGGAGGCCTGCAAAAAGACAAGCGGTATCTCCAACCCGAATATAAATTACGTCAACACCGTATTGACCCCGAAAGGTAAAGACGCTGCGGCGCCGGCAAAGGAGACCGTGGGAGACAGCCTCATCTCGTTGGTGATGCGCTCCTATGAGGAGGACAGGACGGCCAACGAGGCGGCGGCGGAGGAACGGCGGAAACAGGTATACAAAGCAGTTCCCCGGATACGTGAAATCGAGGAGGAAGGCAGAAGAATCAGCATGGAAATCTCAAAGGCTATGCTGTCACAGGACTCGTCGGCCAGAAACAGGATCAAAGAGCTGAAAAAGCGCTCCGAGTCCCTGACCAATGAGAGGGCCTACCTTCTGACCGACAATAATTTCCAGATAAATTATTTGGATATATGGCATACCTGTCCTGTTTGCAAAGATTTGGGGATATTAGACGATGGAGCGCGATGCTCCTGCTTTGCACAGCGGCTGGACGACTTTAGAAAAAAGGTTTGAAAAAATCCATATCAGGCGGTATAATTAATGTGCTATGTTAATTGATTATGTTAGCATCAACGTCTGACAAACGATTGGGAGGCGCATATGGCAGATATCTCTGCACGCGAATCGAAAATTTTAATAAATCAAGCTATTAATTTAATTACTGATAATTTCGGCACAAGCATAGACAAAGGAGATACCGAGGGAAACGGTACCTCTATTTTGCGTGAAGGAGAAGCTGCGGACAGCCTTGACAGCGACAACCGCAGGCTGATTCGAGAGCAGGCAAAGCACCGAATAGATCGCATTATTGAGGACAAGCTGGAAGATCCCAACCTGGCTGCTATAGACAGCCTTGATGAAGCCTTGGAAAGGATTTCCCGGGAAAGACAGCTTGAGCGGGAGCAATACAAGACTGTTGCCGAAAAGAGCAAAGCCAGTAAAAAGAAAAATAAGAAGAAAAACCGCAGATCAAAGCAGGCGGCAGCGGAGCAAACCGCGGCTGCGGTACAGTTAGAGACTGTGGAGCCTATGGAAGCTGTAGAGATTGTGGAGGTTGTACGGATCACGGAAACTGAGGAGCCTGCTGCCGGGGCTCCGGATACAACACCGGAGTTCTTTGAGATCCTGGAAGCAGAGGAGGCAGTAATCCATGAGCCTGAAGAGGCTCTTCAAACGCCGGATGCCGCTGCGATTCAGGAGCTTTCGGAGACAAAAGTTGTAGTGATTGAGCAGCCTGTAGAAACAGGCATTTCGGAAGTTTTAGACCTTCTGGAGACGGAGGAGTCTGCCGATAACCGTCTGGATCTTTATATGGATCAGATTTTGACCCGGTTTCGCAATGGCTTAACCGGCTTTCAGAATCATTTGACCGGCCTTGGGATCGGTCTTAAGCAAAAGCTAAACCATGTTTTTGCGCCTCTGGCAATCAAGGTTTTTCCACCTCTGGCAATCAGGACAATCACTTTAAGAAATCGAATCGCGGTGAAAGAGGACGTTCTGTCCGCCAAAATGGCAGCTGCCGTAGACCGTACGGATCTTGCTTTGGACAGACTCTCTCACAAGACAACCCAACTGGCCCTGTCCTTTATAAAAAAACAAAGGGAAGCCCGAAGCTGGTGTGAAGGCCATAAGCGTCAGCTTCTCACCGGCGCCGCCGGAGTGGCGGTTGTAGCAGCCTGTTCCGCTGTCGTGGTGGGCAATATCACGGCCTATGAATATATGTACAACGGTAAGGTCATGGGCGTTGTCAAAGACCAGCAGGATGTGTATAAAACCATCGACATTATCGGGGACAAGCTGGCTTACGCCTACGGCGCGGAAATTACAATCGACAAAGAGAAGGACATCAGCTTCAATAAGATCATGGGCTTTGGCATAGAGACGGACTGCAGGGAAGAAGTTCTCAATCAGTTCACATATTTACGTGACATGAACGCGACAGCCTATGCTATTAAGGTGGACGGACAGCAAAAGACCATCCTTTACAGCAAAGAGTGCGCCGAGGACATATTGAATGAGATTCAGAATCAATACCTGACAAACAGCGATTCCGTCGAATACGAAACAGTGGGATTTGCGGAAAGGGTTGAAATCAGCGAAGTCAATACAAAAATAGCAAATATCCAGGATGAGAATGACGCTCTGGACTATATGCTTACAGGGGCGGTAGAGATCAAGACCTATCCGGTCCAGGCCGGGGATACCTTCAATCAGATCGCCAGGAATCTGGGGATGTCGGCTGATGACCTTCAGTCCACAAATCCGGAAGTGAATCCGGCGAGATTGCAGATTGGTCAGGAGCTGGTGCTTAACAGGGTTCGACCCGTGTTGACAGTGGAGACCACAGAGGTAGCCGAGTATACGCTTCCTATTGATTTTGAAATCGAATATGAGGAGACCTCCGCTCTTTACAAAGGAGAGGAAACAGTTAAATCCTCCGGTACAAAAGGCCAGCGCCAGGTTGTGGCTCAGATTGTCCGCCATAATGGTGAGGAAGTCAGCCGGAATGAACTCAGCTCAAAGGTTCTTTCCGAACCGAAATCTCAGGTAGTTCTCAAAGGGACCAAGGACCTTCCGCCGCTGATGGGTACCGGCAGGTTCATCTATCCCACCAGAGGCAGACTGTCATCAGGCTTTGGACCGAGATGGGGAAGGATGCACAACGGCATCGACCTGGCAGCACCTACAGGGACGAAAATCCGCGCCGCCGATGGAGGACGGGTTATATCCGCGGGATGGGAAGGAGCTCTCGGTTATTGCGTGCGTATTGATCACGGACAGAACCGGGTCACCGTTTACGGCCATGCCAGTAAGCTTTTTGTAAAGGCGGGGGACAGAGTATATCAGGATCAGCATATCGCTAATGTCGGAAGTACAGGAAGAAGCACAGGTTCGCACCTGCATTTTGAAGTTCACATCAACGGCGTACCACAGAATCCTCTCAAGTACCTCAAGTAATCCTGCGGTTTCCAATTCTGCGGGAGATTTGCAGAAGGATGGCAAACTGGAAGCGGAATATCGTTTAAAGGAACAAGGAGAGAAGACATGGAACCGAAAAAGGTACTGATTATAGAAGATGAGAAATCCATAGCGGATATCATTCGATTTAATTTGATCAAAGAGGGCTACGAAACAGATACGGCTCACGACGGCAAAACCGGCTTGGAAAAGGCTTTATCCACCAAGCCGGATCTCATTTTGCTGGATGTCATGCTGCCGATAATGGATGGTTTTCAGGTTTGTAAAAAAATCAGGGAAAGCAGCATCGTGCCCATCGTCATGCTGACGGCAAAAGAAGAAGAAGTGGATAAGGTTCTGGGCCTGGAGCTTGGAGCCGATGATTATATTACAAAGCCTTTTGGTATGCGGGAGTTGATCGCCAGGATCAAGGCCAATATACGCCGTACCGACTTGGTGAGCAGCCTTCAGGATACCCCCTCCAACGTTCAGGAATTCGGAAACCTCTCCATTGACCTGAATCGCTATGAAGTGCAAAAGGATGGCGTTCCTCTGGAACTGACCCTCCGGGAATTTGAACTGCTTAAATATCTGGCCGAGCGTGAGAGTAGAGTCTTCTCTCGGGAGCAGCTGCTGGAGGAGGTTTGGGGTTACGAGTATTATGGAGATATACGTACCGTGGATGTTACCGTTCGAAGGCTCAGAGAGAAGCTGGAGGATGATTCAAGCAACCCCTCGTACATCATGACGAAACGAGGTATCGGCTACTATTTCAGGAGGCCTTAACGCAATGTTCGCTAAGAAAAGATGGAGCAGTATCCGCTTCCGGATCGTGCTGATTTACTTTCTGTTGGTGTTCATTGCCATGACGGTAGCCGGCGTCTTCATCACAGATCAGCTGGAAGCGAATCAGATGGAGCAGATTCGCGGCAACTTCACGAAGATCCTTCAGGAAAGCGTAATTTCCCTCCAGGGGTACGAGAATCTCAGCCAGCACAGGGAGGAAATCCAGGCGGACATTCAGTCCTGGGCGGAAACTCTGCGGGAAGAGATGTTTGTTGTAGACGATGATTTTGTCATCATAGCCTCCAGCAATTCCAACTACATTGGAAGAAGCGGCCTGGACCTTCTGGATCAGAGCATTCTGGTCAGAGGAATGTCCGGAGAAATTTCCGAAGCGGATGGAGTACTGGCCTCGGGAATTCCCGTCAAAAACATGGTGTTTCCCATCGAAAACGGCGGAAAGATAAAAGGGCTGGTTTGCCTGCGGGCGGACATATCCGGCGTATATAATACCCAGAGCCAATCCCGGATGGCCTTCCTGCAAGCTATGCTTGTAGCCCTGGCCATTACAGTAGCGCTGGGATTTTTTATTGCCAGAAGTATAACCGTTCCTATCAACGACGTTACGGAAAAGGCAAAGAAGATGTCTCAGGGGGATTTCAGCCAGGAGGTCAGCGTAAGGTCCGATGATGAGATCGGGCGGCTGGCGGAGATGTTTAACCTGCTTCGGGATAAGCTGGACACTACCCTTGCCGAGATCAACAGTGAAAAAAATAAGCTGGAAGCCATTCTCAAAAATATGGCTGACGGACTTTTGGCTGTGGATACGGAAGGACGCATTATTCTGGCAAATCGCGCGGCTATGCAGATGCTGGGAGCAGGCCAGCGGGATATCGAAGAAAAAACCTATGACGAAATGATGGGGCGTTTCAGCGAAGAACTTTTGTTTGAACGCATTCGCGAAAACTGTCTCGAGGGCGGCTATCATGGAATCGTCGAAAAGGCGGGGCGTGCTTACGACGTCCGTTACGATCGTTTCCAGTATGAAAGCGACAAAGATACGGGCATGATCGTGGTGCTTCAGGATATCACCGAGCAGCAAAAGCTGGAGAGCATGCAGAGAGACTTCGTGGCCAATGTTTCCCATGAATTGAAAACGCCGCTGACTACTATAAAAAGCTATACGGAGACTTTGCTGGACACTGAGATCAATGACGGTGCAACCATTGCCCAGTTCCTCAATGTCATTGACGAGGAAGTAGACCGGATGAATCGTCTGGTACGAGAGCTTTTGCAGCTGTCTAAACTGGACTATAAGCAGGAGAAGTGGTTCAAAAAAGAAACGAATCTTGTCAACGTAGTGAAATCCGCACTGACAAAGGTGGAGATGACGGCGGCCAACAAACGGTTGAAACTGGACGGTCTTTTTGATCCGAAGCAAAAGGTGATGACTGTCATTGACAGAGACCGCATCGATCAGGTCCTTCTCAACGTCCTTTCAAATGCCATAAAATATACGCCGGAAGACGGCCGCATCAGCGTGGATGTTTTCCGGGAAGAAAGTTTTGCAAAGGTGATTATCAGCGATAGTGGAATCGGCATCGCCGAGAAAGAGATACCCAGAATCTTTGAGAGGTTCTACAGAGTGGATAAAGCCAGATCCAGAGAAATGGGCGGTACCGGATTGGGACTTTCCATCGCGAAGCAAATTGTGGAGGAGCACGGGGGGACCATCGCTATTCAAAGCAAGCTGGGACAGGGCTCTACCGTGACCATGAGCCTGCCTTTATCTCTTACCCGCGGACAGCAGAATATCGAATAGAATCCGGGCCTTTTGCTCCGTTCCCCTGTCGTACGCATACGGTTCCCTGTCTGCGCATAGGTATAGATACGAGGGGGGATGAACATGCATAATCTTGTGATTGAGGACAGAAAGCATATCACAATTACGGACGTGGCCGACGTGGAAAGCTTTGATGAGGAAGCGATATTACTGTCATTGCATGGCGGAGGATTGCTGCTGAAGGGGCAGGATCTTCACATCCAAAAGCTGGACATTGAAGAGGGGAAGGCTATAATAACGGGTACGGTGAATTCCGCCGCGTATACGGCGAAGCGGGATAAATCGGAGGGCGGCCTCCTTAAAAAACTTCTCAAATGAGTCAACTGATTAAAGAACAGGCCTTTGGCTTTTTTGTTATGTTTTTTTGTGGGGCCGGGCTGGTTATGATTCGGCAGTTGTTCAAGTCCTATCAAAGAGACTGTGAGCCAGGAAAGCACATTCTTATCATACAGGAGGTGCTTTTTTGGATATTAGCGGGCTTGCTTACCTCCGCCTTTCTCTACTACGCGGACTATGGCGCGATTACAGTTCATGGCACTGCCGGCTTTACTCTTGGTGCGCTTTTATGGTACAATATCCGAAAATCACTTAAGGTGTGACGAGGGAAGGCCATGCGAAAGCGGCGCAGAAGCAGAGAATTTAAAAGCAACCAGGTCATCGACATGGAAGCCGCGCGGCGGGAACGGCGGGAGCGGCGGCAGTTAGCCGCGGCCAGCAAGCAGCAGAAAATGAAACAGCCCCGCCAGGAGTTGTCGCGCCGTCAAGTGGTAAAAAACTGGCGTCGTCGAATCGTATACATCGGGATTTTTATTATCATCGGTGTGATTATCGGCGTTTCAGCGTACAATGTGATATCGCTGAAAGCGGAAGAGGCGGCCGCCCGTGCACAGCTGGAGGCCCTCGAACAGGAAAAAAGAACGCTGGAAGAGGAACTGTCCATCGTAGACAGTAAGGAGTATATCGAGCAGAAAGCCCGGGAGGATCTGAGGATGATTCTGCCGGGAGAAACCCTCTACGTCCTGAGGGGAAGGGATATAAAGGATAAGTTAGAGGATGAAAGAACGGATTGAGCAGATTGTCGTAGTGGAAGGCCGGGATGATGAGAGCGTGGTAAAGGCTGCTGTAGACGCTCAGGTGATTGTGACAGGAGGCTTCGGCATCAGCAGAGAAACATGGGAACTCATGGAGAAAGCCTATGAAGGCCCGGGCATCATAGTGTTTACGGATCCGGATTTCGCCGGGGAAAGCATTCGCAAGCGCATAAAAGAGCGTTTTCCTGAAAGCCGTCACGCCCGCCTTTCCCGGGAGGACGCGCAGAAAGCCGGGGATATTGGCATTGAAAACGCTTCGGCGGAAAGTATAATAGAGGCGCTGAATAAAACCAGATACACTCATGCAGAGCCCAGGGATCTTTTCACCATGGAGGATCTTCTTTTTTTCGGACTGGCAGGCACAGATCAGGCTGCCCGGCGAAGAAGCCTGCTGGGAAAGGCTTTAGGTATCGGAAGCAGCAATACGAAAACCTTTTTGTCACGCCTCAATGGATACGGTATTACAAGAGAGGAATTTTTCCGACATGGACAAGCTCTATTCACCGGCGACAGCACGGCAGATCATAGATAAACACAAGTTTCATATTTCCAAAAGCCTGGGGCAGAACTTCCTGATGGACGGTAATATCGTGGACAGCATTATTCGCGGGGCCGGCATTGAAAAAGAAGATTTGGTTATTGAGGTGGGCCCGGGAATGGGTGTGCTGACGGCTGCTGCCGCGGAGCAGGCTCGCCTGGTTTTAGGGATAGAGATTGACCGAAATCTGATACCGATCCTCCGGGATACTTTACAAGAATATGAAAACATCAGGATTATCAACGATGATTTTTTGAAGATGGATTTAGCGAAGTTGGTCAATGAAGCTTCGGAAGGGAACCGGGAAGGCTTCACTGGCGTCAAACTTATTGGAAATCTGCCTTACTACATCACATCTCCTATCATTATGAAGGTTTTGGAGGAGAATACAAAAGATCCTCACGGGATTCAAAGCCTTACCATAATGATGCAAAAAGAGGTGGCGGACCGGATCCGGGCAGTTCCCGGGACGAAAGCTTACGGGGCGCTTTCCGCGGCAGTCCAATATTATTGTACCGTTGAGGTTGTGGCCACTGTGTCAAAAGAAGTATTTCTTCCCAGGCCCAAGGTGGATTCCACGGTACTGCGTCTTTCCGTGAGAGAGAAGCCGCCGGTAGAATTGCTGGATCCGACAATGTTTTTTGCCGTGATAAAGGCGGGTTTTGGACAACGGCGAAAGACGCTTCTCAATTCTCTGACAGGTGTTAACGGAATGGATAAGGAACAGATCAAAGCACTGCTCGCTTCGGCGGAAATCGATTCGACTCGAAGAGCGGAGACACTGGATCTGAGCGAGTTTGCCATCATCGCTAACCTTGCTGCGGAGAACAGGTAAAAAAAGGGGGGGCGGCAAGCTGTTGAGGTGCCGCCAAAGGGGTAAATTGCAACATGAAGGAATTTTTTCGTAAATATATCGATCCGGGCTTAGCCTATGCGGCCGGTCTGGCTTTTCTATTGAATCTTATCATTGAAAGCCTGGGGAGGCAGTCCCTGTTAAAAGGCGTTGGTTTTTTATTGGACAGCCCACTGGTTTTTCTGTATAATACTCTGCTGATTTTTGTGACTCTCAGCTTTTCCCTGATGGCCCGGCGTCGGATTTTCTACTATGTAGTCGCGTCGGCGCTCTGGCTTGCTCTGGGAGTTACCAACGGCGCAGTATTGAGCTTCCGAATGACGCCCTTTACGGTATCGGACTTGACGCTTCTGGAAAATGGACTTTCCATATTGCCCAACTATATGACCACATTGCAGATTGTGCTTGCGGCATTGGGAGTTGTGGTGGTCCTATCGCTTTTGGTGGTTGCTTTTATCTTTGCGCCGAAAAACAAGCGGACAATTCCTTATAAGACAAATTTGCTGTTGATTATCGTTTGCTGCATTACTCTCGCCGGAGCTACATCCATAGGAATTGAAAAGAGATGGCTGTCCAATTATTTTGGAAACCTGGGCTACGCCTATGAGGATTATGGCGTTCCCTACTGTTTCCTGAACACCTGGCTCATCCGCGGCATGACCGTGCCCGAAGGCTATTCGGCGGCCATAGTCAGGGATATTTTTTCCGACGGGATACCTATGGGGATCGAGACCGCAGATCCTTATATTCCGGTTCTACAGACGGCGGGAGCGGCTCCAAAGCGGAGGCCGAACATCGTTTTTGTGCAGCTGGAATCCTTTATCGATCCCACTCTTATTAAGGGCGTTACCTTTTCGGAAGACCCGATACCCAATTTCCACAGGCTGGAGGAGCAAGGCTCTACAGGTCTTCTTCGTGTTCCTTCCGTCGGCGCGGGTACCGCCAATACCGAGTTTGAAATTCTCACGAGTATGAGAATTCGATCCTTCGGTCCCGGTGAGTATCCTTATAAAACCATCATGAAGGACAGGACATGCGAAACCGTCAGCTACATCCTCAAAAATCTGGGATACACATCCCACGCGATTCATAATCACAGAGGAGCATTTTACGGAAGAAACATCGTGTATCCAAATCTGGGCTTTGACACCTTTACATCGATAGAATATATGAATAATGTAGCACAGACCCCGAGGAACTGGGCGAAGGACCATGTGCTCATAGACGAGATCAAAGCGGCAATGGAGTCTACGGAAGGAAGAGATTTCGTATTCGCCGTTTCGGTTCAGGGTCACGGGAAATATCCGGAAAACAGAGTCATCCCCGAGGAGGATCTGAATATTCGGGTAACCGGGGGAATCGAAGACGAAGGGCAGCGGAATGCTATGGAATATTATGCTAACCAACTTTACGAGATGGATCAGTTTGTGGGGGATCTGGTGGAAGAACTGAAAAATTACGAAGAGACGGTAGTGGTTTTCTATGGAGATCATTTACCGGTGCTGAGCCTTTCCGAGGATGACCTGGAAAACGGGTCGCTTTATGAGACTCAATATGTAATCGCTTCTAATTTCAACCTGTTGAAGATCGATGAAGATCTCAGCGCTTATCAGCTTTCACCGCGGGTTTTCGAGCTTCTCGGGATACACAGCGGCATACTGACCTGGTACCATCAGACCAGGAGCGACTATGGGAATTATCTTGACCATTTAGAGGTTCTCCAATATGATATGCTGTATGGAAATAACTATATTTACGGAGGAGAGAATCCTTTTGAACCTACAGAGCTTAAGATGGGGGTCAGGGATATCCGCGTGGATAAAATATTTGACTTCGGCAAAAGCACCTATGTAATAGGAGAGAATTTCACGCCCTTCAGCAAAGTGGCCGTCAACGGGGATTTCGTTGATACCGTGTTTGTAAATTCCACCCTTCTCCGGGTTCCCGATGGGGCAAAAAGCAGAGATCCTCTGGATTTCAGCATCGGCCAGGTGGGTAAATACAACACGGTGCTCTCCATTTTAACAGACGTGGAATAAAATCAATGGGGAGAAGGGGTAAGGCAAAATGAAGATTGAGAACCTTTCACAGATCGCAAAAAAATTAGGGAAACAGGAACGGGCCTGGGAGAAACCGGGAACAATAGCCAAAATTCTGAAAAAACTAATAGGAACGAAGAAGGTTTCCCGTAAATAAAGCCTTCGGGTCTCCGGCTTTTGGGTGTCGGAGCCACATATCAAATGTAGTTGCGATCGATTGTAACAACGCTGAAATAAGTCGGAGAAAGCTCTTTAATCTTCTGATCCAGGAGCTTTTTCAATTCCGAGTCCGAATAGGTACAGCCGGGGCTCACAACTACATCGAAGATAATATTATGATGGCTGTATCCCGCTACGACCCGCAGATCGTGAATCTCCAGGACTCCCGGTACGGAAGTTGTAATTTCATTGAGAGAATCTTTCAGCTCCGCTGTGAGGGGATCCTTTGTATCAAGGGGATCCATATGAGCCACTAACTGTATTTTCAAAGCTTTTCCTACTTCTCTTTCGATGGTGTCCACTACATCGTGGCTGGCAATGAGGTCTCCGTGGGCGTCTACTTCAATATGCAGAGAGGCAAAAATTCTTCCGGGGCCGTAATTGTGTACCGCCAGATCATGGATTCCGATGACGCCTTCGTGGGCCAAAACCCTCTCCCTGATCTCTTTTACAAGCTCAGGATCGGGGGTGCTGCCCAGCAGAGGGGAGGAAGTTTCCCGAATAAGCTGGATGCCTGAGTATATGATGAAGAGGGCCACAAACCCGCCCATGATTCCGTCCAGGGGGAGGCTGGTCAGTTGACCCAGCAGGAGGCTCAGTAATACAGCGGAAGTGGAAATGACGTCGTTACGACTGTCAGCGCCTGCCGCCTTGATGGTGGAAGATTTGATGATTTTGCTGATTCCGATATAGAAGGAAGCCTGCCATGCTTTTACAAGAATGGATAGGGCCAGCACGATAACAGGAAGCCAGCCGAAAGCTACCTCTTCGGGAAAGCGGATCTTGTTTACAGACGTAATCAACAGCTGGAAGCCCAGTATGATAATCAAAAATGAAATGAGAAGGCCGGTAAGGTATTCAATCCGGGCATGGCCGTAAGGATGCTCCTCGTCCGGCGGCTTTGCGGCAAGCCGAATGCCGATCAGCAGTATGACGGAAGAAGAGGCGTCGGTGAGATTGTTGATACCGTCCGCAAGAATAGCAATGCTGTTAAAGATAAGTCCAATAGCGATCTTAGCTCCTGAAAGCAGCAGGTTTGTGACAATTCCCACGGCGGCGGCCAGCCGCCCATAGCGATCCCTCACCTGGGAATCCGTCGTGTTCTCACTATCCTTTACAAAAATTTTTACTAATAATTTTCCCACAGCCGCCTCCACTTTCTGGTCCTTCCATAGATTATAACGCATAAGTAGAAATTTTTCGAGTGTAGAAAAATTTCTTTACCAGTTGGGGCTGCCTCAAAAAACACCCCTAAAGTTGTTCAGCATACCATACTGCCTGACTTTAGGGGCACAATTCAGATTAAGCGTCTGGTTTTAGCTTCAGATCTTGAGATATGCTGAATTATTTTCCCAGAAGGTTGTATAACAATTGCGCCATTTCGGCTCTGGTGGAGGTACCCAGCGGAGTCAGCTTGCCCGCGTTGCCTTCGATGGCGCCCGTCCTGACCAACAGCGTCATGGCTTCCTGGCTCCAGGCTGCGATATCGGCGGCATCGGTGAAATCGGCCAGGATTTTACCGGAATCTCCCTGGGGAAGCCGTTTAATAACCTTGAGGGCGTTATACAGCAGAGTGAACATCTCTTGGCGGCTGATCTCCCTGTCCGGCGCATAGAGATTATTTCCCACCCCGCCGGAGATACCCATCTGTTTCGCCGCGGCCAGATAGCCGGTGTAATAGGTATGGCCGCCGTCAGCGAAGTTGTCCACAGGGTTTTCATCGGGCGCGACGCCATAGGCCCGCATCAGCAGGACAATGAATTCGCCCCGGGTCAATTTGGCCTTGGGGCTGTATTTGCCGCCTCCCGTTCCTCCTGTAATGCTCCTGGCCGAAATAAAGCTCACCGCCTTGTTGTACCATGCATCCGCCGCCACGTCGCCAAAGCTTACCGGATTATAGACGACCGCGTAGTCGCTGAAGTGAGTGGTGGAGAAGGTAACCATTCCGGTTTCGGGGTGGTAGCGCCCGTTGGGTATGGAAATGGTATCACCTCTGCCGTCTATGTACCACACGACGATGTTCACGGAGTTTTCAAGCTCTTCCGCGGTCGGCGTATAGGGAATACTTACCGTTACCGGCGCGCCGGGGTTGTTCCAGAAGGTCCGCTTGCCGTCGATGGACAGGGTGAGCCGAAGGAGCGGTCTGTCACCGAGGAAGTTTTTCACCTCATCGGTCAGGGCGGGCCTGTCGCCCTCGCTGATGGTAATTTGCGCCCTGTTTCCACCTACTTCGGTAACGCCTGTCAGCATATTGGAGGGGACGGTAATGTAGCCTTTTTCCGTTTCTACAGTCAGTCTTCCCTGCATATCCGTCGTGGAAATATCCGGAACGGGTATGCCGACAGAATAAGCATGTACGTCGGGAACGGAGGGTATCGTAACGACAGCCCCGTCAGAGATGATTTTCAGGGAACCCGTGTCTATGGATGCCGTCCCTGATGTTTCATTTACTGTGACGGGGAGGATCGCTGTACTGCCGTCTCCCCCTTTGACGTCGGCGTTATAGGCCGGCGCCGGCGCGGGATTCCTCCCCGCTGTCCGGGGGGGCGCAGTGTAAGCGGTAATGGTGACGCTCTGCGCGTCGGAGGCCAGCACGGTGCCTGTGGCCTTGATGCGTACGAGATAGGTGCCGGGAGCAAGGCCGGTGATGTCGCTGCCTGTGCCGGCCACCCAGTCAGAGCCGGTTGAGAGCGTATACTCCATTGTTGCTGTGATGCCGGTAATCTTGCCGTCGTTGTTGGCCAGCGTGGTGCAGTCCACCCCGGCGGCGGTACTGGGCGTGGCTGCCCGGGTGATGTCTATAGTTTGGATTTCACCTACTTCGTGGGTATCGGTTACTTTTGTTCGCACCAGTATGTCTTTTTCTGCAGTGATATCGGCAAGACGGGCGGCCAGGTCCATATCGGCGCTGCAGTCAGCGTAGTCCGCACCGCCGTTTAAACTGTACTCCATCAAATCCATTGCGCCCATTAGTTTGTTTGCGTTTTCTCCGTCAAAGGAGAAGGTAACGCTTGGCGCTTCGGGGCCGTTCGCTCTGTTTACCACAATGGGCTGTGTAGCGGTTAGCTCAGTCCCGTTTGCGGTTAGAGTGACGGTGGTATCGCTCATGGTAAGGGCCTCGGTTTTGTCTACCGTGTAATCTTTAAAGTCCGTGTCCTCCGTGTCGTCATCATAAACCGCCTTAACAACCATACCTGCGGGATCAAAGAGTTCACCGTATTTGTATGTCACCTTGCCGGGAGGTGTGGTAACAGCCATGGAGCTCAGGGTTGGCGCCTCTGTCGCCGGGAATATTGCTGTTATCTCGCCGGAACTCAGGTTGTTTGCAGCGGTGGCGCCTTCCACGGTAAAGAAGTTCTTGGGCACTCCGGCCAGTGTATAATTGAGTTTCGGCGTAAGGGTGATTGTCGCAGTATATACCGTGCCGGCGGAAAACGGGCTATGATCCGGGCTCCAAACTATGCTGCAGGTGTATTCGTCCGTCCCGGGGATGGTGGTTACGGGAACCTCTCCCCGGACAGGCGGCATAACGCCCGCAATAGCCTTTGTGGATATTACGGCGGGTTCGATCACCAGGCCGCCCGTGATGGTTTTGCTGTATGCGGCGTATATCTCGTCCTCGTCTCTGGTAATCACGACATCATAGGTCCCCGCGTTGAAGGGAGTAACGTTGCCGGCGTCCTGATTATAGGCAGTCGTAAAGCCTTCATCGGGTTCGCCGCTGATGGCAAAGGCTTTTGCCGAGCCGTCATAGGAATAGATTTGCGTGACCTCATCAATGGAAACAGCCGTTTTTTCCATCCATTTGGCGTAGAGGACAGTATCGTTATCTTCCCTGATAAAGGTATTATCGGGTTGATATACGGTTCCGCTCCCGTCGGCATTCATGCTCCAGCCGGCAAAATTATAACCGGTCCGCAGGAGGCCGTCTTGTCCAGGAACCGTTACGGTTGCTCCCTCTTCATATATACTGGAATCAACAGGCGCCTCGCCTCCCGTATTTCCGTTTCCATCATAGGATACGGTATACGTCGCCGCCCCAAATATCTGAGATGTCTGCAACGTCTGGATTTCATCCTCGGTTAAAGCCCGGTTCCAGATGGCCACTTCATCAATGTAGCCTTCCCAGAACCTTTCGGATGTTGCGTGCTCACTCGTTCTTTGGGCTCCTACAACCAACCCTGTTAAATCTTTTTTTGATTCGGCTGAAATAGATCCTCCGTATTCTCCGTTTATGTATGCGGTACGAGTCTGGGAAGGGTCATCTGCATTGTAAGTCACAATAATATTATGCCACCTTCCGGTGCTTGCTCCATGACCTGCCTCGGCTCTGTTTATATAAAAGAACTGATTAGGCTCCGCATAAACCTGTCCCTTAAGCTCATTGCTATTGATCCGCAGCCCGTAAGAAAGAGGATAGTCTTCACTATTTGTTTCCAGAACAAAATAACGATCGTTTGTTCCTATCGACTCGGCGGTCAGGTAATACCATGCCATGTAGGAAAAGCTTTCACCGCTTGGCAAGATCGTGATTGCGGGGTCGGAGGTCAGGAGATATTGGCTGTTATCTCTATCAAATTTTACGGACTTTCTGCCCATGAATTGATCCCGAACAGGGCCTCCATTAGCTCCTTTTTGTTCGAGGGTATAATTTGCATTGCCATTATGGGCAGTGAATCCCTCGTCAAAAGACCAGTAGGCCACCAGGTCGTCGGCGGGGCTGGCGCCTGAAACAGCCACCTCTATAGATTTGTCCCCCGTGTGGGTCGCGTAGTAGACATCAAAAGTGCCCGCATAGCCGTATGCGGGGGTATACCTGATATCCTGAAATCGCGAGTCGGTTTGCGAAGCTACAATCTGCACCGTGCCGAGGGCGCTGTCGATTGGGGTAAGCCCGGTAATGGTCAGTCCGCCCACACCGAGAAGATCAGTAGCTGTATTGTGCGCCACTGTTTTCATCGATGTCGGGTTGCCCTCGCGCAGGGTCACAATGGTATAGCGACGCACAATCTGATCGGCATCCTTGACATCAATATAGGTTTCATTACGGCCTACCTGCAGGGTTACGGTCCGAGGCGCGCCGCTTGTGGCGGACGAGCCGTTTATAGCAAGCGTCGTGTCTTCTGTAGCGGCAGGGGTTATGACGATACTCCCCTGACTGTACGGGAAAGATTCTTGTCCGGCAGATGTAAGCGCCGTGTAGGAAATTTGATCTCTGTCATACATTGGAGAAAGCTGTCCCGGGGAAACGGAGAGACCTTCAATTTCCGCCAGTGTCGGCTCATCAATGGTTATCTTGAACGCCGTCCTGGTGTACGAATCGGAATCGTTGCCGCCGCCAAACACATACACCGTATTGCCCATCATGGCATAGGCGGCGCGGCTTTTGCTGAAGCCTGTCATTGTGGGGCCGGCTTCCCAAACGTTTCGTTCGGGATAGTAGTACCAGCTGTCTGTATCAGCTCCTCCCGAACCGTCGGTTCCGGAATTGCCGCCCATCATCATTACGATGCCGCTGTCCAGCGTCACCAGCACCATCCCGACTTTTCCGTTAAGCGTAGGTATCATCTGCCGGGCGGTCCATATATCAGTTTTTGGATCGTAAACTTCCACATTTTTTGTCCGGGTAATGGTGTCGGAGCTGCCGCCGACGACCAGAACCCTTCCGTCCTTCAGAAGCGTGGCCGCGTGGGCCGAATGTTCGTTTTTCATGGAGGCTACCTTGGTAAGGGAGTTGTCGTCCGGGTCAAAAATCCAGCAGTCCTTTATGCGGTCAGTGACGCCGGAGGGCTTTGTTTCTCCTCCCGCGATCAGCACCCGGCCGTCGAGCAGCGTGGTCACAGTGGAATAGCACACGGCGGTCGAGAAATTGGCAACGGTTTCCCATGTGTCAGAAGAGGGGGTGTAAACATCAATGCTGGTCAAATAGCCTTCGTTTGTCTCGGCTTGCTTGCCGCCAGCAATCAGTACCCGACCGTCATGAAGCACGGCGGCGCTCGTCGCGGCGTTCCACCGCTTGGTGGGCATATCCGCGGCGTTGCTCCACGAATTCGTTGTAGTATTGTAAATTGCCGCCGTTTTTCCCGAACCGCCAGGGTCTTCGGAAGCGTTGTCGTTGTTGTTGTTCCTTCCGCCGAACACGAGGATTGCGTTATCGCCGATTGGGGCTGCGGAGGGATAAAATCCTCTGGCCTTGGTCATTTGCGCGATATTATCCAGCCTGATCTCGGCAGACGCTGTTATAGGAAACATGGTCGCCACAATTGCGGATATCAGTATTGCGGACAGGAATTTTTTTATTTTTTTACACATTTACTTTCCTCCTTATAGCCTGTTGGCAGATATTTTCTCGTTTCTGCGTGGATTGAATTTTATCGTTCCACTAAACTGATAATTTCACTAATAGTAATCTGGCACAGGTTGTTCCAAACGATGGTGTCGCCGTTCTCCACGCGGATGGACCGAAACTTATCTATGTCCGCCAGCTGGCAGAAGCGGACGGCCTTCAGTCTGGGCTTCATGTCGTAGATGATCCTGTGGCGGTTATCCAACTCGATTTCCAGCGTGTGGTCGGCACAAGGCGTCGCCCTTACGATTCTGGACATGGCTTTCCCTCCTTCCCGCGCACTAAAAAACTCCACTAAGGCCAGCATAGCGGAGTTTTCCAAATCCGTATATTATCGCATCCGATATTTTTTGATGATATTCTACAATATTTTCAATTCAAAGGCTTTGCGGACAGCTGCGGCCCGCCCGGAAACTCTCAATTTCCGATAAATTGCGGTGATGTTTTTACGTACAGTCACCTCTGCGATAAACAACGCGGCGGCGATCTCCTGGTTGCTCCGGCCTTCCGTCACAAGGGTCAGGATTTCACGTTCCCGCTTTGTCAGAACGGGCAGGTCCTCCTTTTGCTCCTGAAAAGCCCTGAGGTGTTTCGTGTAGCGGGCGGTGCTTTCCAACACCAACTTCAGGTATTTGTCCGTTTCGCCGCACCGTTGCAGCTCTTTCAAAATATCCAGAATATACGCGCCGTATTCGGCAAAGGGAAGGACCACACCGTCCGACCTGCCTATTTCCAGCGCGAGTAATATAGAATTCTTCGCCTTGTCCATTCCGTACAAGTGTTGTTGGGCGACAGCTGACAGAATATGCGCATGGAGATATCCGAGCATATTGGAAAAGGGGGTGAAAATCTGCTGCATTTGCTCACAAAGTACCTCCAGCCTGATAAGATTCCCTTTGAGCAAAAGGTGTTTACCGTAAGTGATGTAGTTAAACCCCATGCCTTGATAGAGGATTTCGCTTTGGGTCAAATCCCCGTCGTCCAGCCATTGGCTGAAGCTGTCTCCGCATCCCGCGATCCCGCCGACATAACCGAAGGCAACGTCAAAAGCGCTGCTTAAAATAGGCCCGCTGTCCGCTTCCACCTCAGGCCTGAGTTCGGTCATGGCTTCCATAGCCTTGTCAAACTCTCCTCGTGCCGCAAAAGCTCTCGCAATAGCGAAAACCGCACAGATTAAAACGGAAGTCTGGTTTAGCGTTGTTGCCTTGTGCGCGGCCCGGTACGCGTTCAGCTCGGCTTTATCAAGATCACCCGTTTCCAGAAGGTATTCCGCCTCCAGGAGATCATCAAAGCCTCTGCCGCAGCCTCCCGCCATCTCTGTATAATACTGAAACATGTCCTGCACATGTTCCTTTGTCCGAAGAAGGCCGCCGGCCTCGCGGTAATACAGGTACAGAGAGTGGGGGGAGCCAAAGGTGATAATTTTTCTTTCGTTGGCGACTTGCGAGTGCCCGTCAAGCAGAGCATGGGCTTTTTTGAATCGTTCAAGCATCAAGGGGCCGTCATTGAAGGCGATATAGGCGCCTATCAGTTCGATTTCACCTTGAATACGCCGCAGCATGTGGGAAGACAAGCCGGAGCAGCTCTCGTAATATTGCTTAAGCTCGGTAAGCAGGCGAGAACCGGCGTCCTTGTCCACATTTGTCACATAGAATCCCGCATAGGCAAGATAAGCAATGGGACGACGGCGGCGCGCCTCCTCCGGGATCTGTTCAAAAATCTCCAGGACATATCCGGGGCTTGCGTCCATAATCAGGGTAATGCTTGCGCTTTTTTGGAATTCGTCGAGAATCAGGTCATATTCCTGCGCTTTGTTCAGGTACTTCAGCCCCGCAAGGATATCGCCGTTTTGTATGCACCATTCTCCCGAGCGTTTGTACAGCCCTTTCACACCGGTTTCAGGCGGCTCGGCTTCAAGCAGTTTTTGCAGATAGCCGCTGAATACGTTATGAATACGGTAAACATCCTCCTGGCTGTCGTAGCGTATGAAAGAGTTTCCATAGCTTATTTTCCGCAGAATTTTCTCCGCCTCCCGATGCCCCGTCACATAGACCGCCTGGCGCGGTGTAAAGCTGTCGAGAATGCACAGGGATTTCAACATCGACGTTTCCCTGGGCGCATACCGCTTCATGACCGCCGTTTCGATGAGCCGTTCCATGCTCTGTCCTGCCGAAAACTTTCCCGTTTCAATATAATCGCGCATCATCAGATAGACGGCGGAAACCCAGCCTTCGGAAATATCATAAATCTGCTTTGCGGCTTCATCGGGTATCGTATGGCCGTAGAGCTTAAAAAAATCTTTTATTTCAGACGCCGTAATTTCAAACAGACAGCTTTTAATCATATGGCAGTATTCCTTTAAAAGCAGCTCGTCTACATTGATTTCCGGCATGGTCCTGGAAAGAATCAGAATGTGAAAGCCTTGGATGTTTGCCCGTACCAGCCGTTCAATGAGCCTGTCCAGCTCCGGTGAATGGGCATTGTGATAATCGTCTATGACAAGCACGGAGTCCGTCATGTAGGTAAGGTTTTCAATGATGTGAAGGACTTTGTCCCTTTGGGGAGCGTCGATGGGAAAGCCAAACATGCGAAGTTGTCTGCCGATTTCGGGGTAGACTTTGGAGAGCTGACTTGTAAAAGAGTCCCAGATGAATTGGGGAGAGGATTCATCGCTATCGACTGTAAGCCAAATGTATCGGGAAGCGCTGTCATTTAAAAAATCCCGTGCTGATGTGGTTTTGCCATACCCCATGGCCGCCACGGCCAGGGTCAGAGGATAGTCAAATATATTTTTAAACTCTGCTCTGATCAGCTGGCGCTTTAGAATCTTCTGCATTCGGGTATGTCACATCCCTTCTTCCACAAAATAGTTCAATGGCTTTAAAAAGCGCCTTTTACCAGGAGCAGCAGATAGTTATTGTCGTAGAGAACACCGGCTATTTTAGAGGATTCGAGGGCTGAGGACAGGCCGTCTCCCGAGGAAAGACTCATCACAGGGATCAGAAGGGCCAGCAGAAGGAAAATCAGCAACAGCCCTTTGACCGAACCGGCCAGGAGTCCGAAAACCCCGTCGACGAAACCGAGAAACCCATCGTTGTGCTTTTTGCTTAAGAGGGAGGAAAGAAGCAGGAAAACCAGACGAAGAGAAACCACCACCAAAAGGAAGCAAATTATCTTGAAAAGAAAATCGGCAACTCCTGAAGCGATGGCTGAGGCCACGCTGTTTTTTATGGAATCGGCAAGCTCCTGCAGAATAGAGGGCATATTTTCCGTAAAGGAAGTGGCTGCGGAAGTGCCTTCTTCCGCTACCCGGTCGGCGATTTTATCGTAAATGGTGAAATAGAAGTTTGTTTTCGTACGAAGAAAGTTTTCCACCCATCCATACCAGACAAAGCCCAGTACGATGGATAGAAGCCAGCCGGCGGTATGTATAAAGGTGTGCACAAATCCCCGCCTGAAACCGACGGCCGTTGAAATGACGAAAACCACAGCGATAACAATATCCATCCACATAATAACAGCCTCCTTGCCGTCATATTCGGCCAAGCATACGCATATATACATACTACCAATTTATTGGAGCAAACACAAGATACCAGTGCATTATCGTCAGCGTATTTCCGCAGGGAGGACAAGGGCAATGAACTACGTAAAATATACGAGAACTTTCATAATGATGGAGGAGCAGACGGCGGATTTTGCCGCTCGTGAAGCTCCTGTAAAAGGATATTTGAAGGTGGAGACGGGCAACAACAAAGGAGCTCTTCGCTGCGTCGTACAAAACCTGAGATATTATAGCAGGGGAGATTACATATATAAGCTGATCCTGTTTGGGAAAAGCGGAGGCAGAACTCTTCACACAGTGTTGGGGAGTCTCAGCATAAATCGCTACGGGAACGGAGAGACCTACTTTCGCTTCAACCCCCTGGATATGGATGGAAAGGGAAATCGCTACGCAGACTTCAGCGTCGCCATTGTAGCGGCGGTTTCCGGCAGCAACGACAAAGAGCCTTTGCATCCGGTGTTAAAAGGTGAGATGAACAAAAGTGATGCCGCCGCCGAAAGGGAGGAGCCCTCGGAGGAGCGGCCGGGAGCGCAGCTGGTGATGAAACAGGAAGAAGAGCGGGCAGAAGCAGAGCCCGCATGGGCAGAACAATCCGGGGAGGAGGCGGCCCCGGCCTCGCCGGAACCGGCAGAGCCGCCTCAGGTTCCAGACGAACACAATCCTGTGGCCGTTAATTACAATTCTTTTTACAACGAATATCTGCTTCAGTTTTGCGCTTATACCTGCAAGGCTGCCAATTACTATGAAGATGTATCTCCCTTTGAAGACGATCGTACCGGAGCCCGTTGGAAGAAGCTTCAGAATGTAGCCAGCCTGCCGCTGGTATCACCGGGCGCCCACTTCTTTGCTACGCAATACAGACACTTCCTCTTCGGGGCCAAGCCGGATGCTGCCGGTGTAGCCAGCCGGTACTTCTTTGCTGTTCCGGGCCGGTTTGTTCAGGAAGAGCAACCCGACGGCGGTCGGTCCGGCTTTGTCTATTGGCAGCCAGCGGCGGGCGCTGCCGCCGCAGCCGGAAGTCAGGGCCAGAGCAGACCCGAATCACTGTATGGATACTGGATCGTAGCTGTGGACGCTTTCACAGGAGATATTATAGAGGCGGGGTAGGATAGAGCCCCCTTGCGATAATGCCGTTTGCCATATAGTTGCCCATGATGACTGCCAGGTCCCGAATTCGGTCATAGACCCGAATTTCGTTGTCGTAGTTTCCCTGCATAACCGAAAAAATCACCTGAATCCCCATACTGATAAATTGATGAAACAGATTTTGCCATCGGGACTTATCCCAATAGCTGTTGATACCGGCCAGAAAATCGGCACCCTGCTCCGAGGCCGCGTACAATTCCCCGGTGGCTTTTGTTATTGCCTCCTGGTCATTGTTTTTCATGGCTTCCAAAAGCCCCCAAAAGGCTACTATGATATTTGATATCCTCCTAAGGTACTCCTCCGCAGTCTCATGACCGTAAAAGACGGTGAGAGAATTGTAAAAGCGGAGGGGTACTCCCGTATACAGGCGGTTTGCTACAGCCTGTATATTGGGATGATCGGCTATAAAACTGTAGATAAAATTGCGCATCCAGAGTGCCATTTCCAGCCAGATCGTCCGGAAGGTGATAATGGCATTCATATGTTCGAAGGTAACGTTGGAGGGCATGGGTTCCAGAGGGACAGCTTCAAAAGGAAAGTCATTTGACATAGATATACTCCTTTTTAGTTAGATTGCGTTTTGCGGATTGCTCTGCAGCAGATCGCTTTGCAGTATGCCGCCGGCCATGTAATTTCCCATGAGGATGGTCACGTTTTGAATGCGGTCAAAAACCCGAATTTCAACCTCGTAATTTCCGGTAATAATAGAGACGATCAGTTCATTCAGCATGCTGGAATATTGTATAAAAAACCCCCTCCAGATGGTTCGATCCCAGCGAGGGTTGATTCCGGCAAGAAAAGTGGCAAGGGAATCCGCTCCTATATAGATATCCCTTATAATCTCAGTAACGAGTTCCTGTTCACCATCTCTCACAGCGACTATCAATCGCCACACCTTCAGGATTTCACTGGACAGAGACTGAAGAAACTCCTCTGCAATCTGGCGTCCGTAAAAAACGGCAAGAGCATTATAAAAGCTCAAAGGAACGCCTGTATAAAGTCGATTTGTAATAGCGGCCTGATTGGGATGATTGTCGGCGATGCTGTAAATGAGATCCCTTGTCCATAAGAGCAGGTCAAGCCACAATGTTCGAAAAGCTATTATGGAGTTCATCTGCTCGAAAGTGAGATTTGGCGGTATTTGACCGGGAGGTATCTGACCAAAGTAAAAGTTGTTCGACATAGCTGAGAGCTCCTTATAACGCCTGGGTTCAAAAGTTTTGACTATCCCTAATATTATAAATAATATGAAATTCCCGCCCTTTTCGTGTCAGAAGACAAAACCTGCAGTCTCCGCAAATACACATTGAAAAACAAAGAAAACCATGATAGAATATTAAGGCTAATGCAGAATCCAAACATAGAAGCGATGATCGTATATTTCGGGCTTCGGAAAGTACTGCAGGTGACAGGATGACCCCGGATTTTTTTATGAGAGAGGCCCTGAAGGAAGCCGAGAAGGCTTTTGCCGTCGGAGAGGTTCCCGTTGGCGCTGTGGTCGAATGCAATGGAGAAATTGTCGGTCGCGGCTATAACCTTACGGAAACCTGGAAGGATCCTACCGCCCACGCGGAGATTATCGCCATCCGGCAGGCCGCGGAGACTCTGGGAGGCTGGCGGCTGCTGAATTCCAATCTATATGTAACGACGGAGCCCTGCGCTATGTGCGCCGGCGCCATCGTGCTTGCGAGGATTGAAACGATCTATATTGGAACCATGGATCCCAAGGCCGGAGCCTGCGGTTCCGTAACGAATATACCTCAAAACGAGAGGCTCAACCATTATGCTGAAATTCGAACAGGTATTCTGGAGGAGGAGTGTCGCCGGCTCATGAAAGATTTTTTTAAAGAACTGCGGCAGAAGAAAAGTCAACTTAAAGCACACCAGGAGGAACAATAAACTATGAAAAGAGCAGGCAAAATCTTATGCCTTTCCCTAATGATCGTACTCATGGCAACTACAGTAAGCTTCGCGTCGGGACTTGCGCTGGTCAGCAGCTACCCGGAAGAGGGAGACGCTACTTTTACGCCGCAGAATGTTGCAATTAAATTGGAATTTTCAGAGAAAATTGCCGATCCCGCCTCCATAGCGGCCAATGTCAACCGCTTTTCCATAGTGGACGCGGAAGGGAATGCTATTGAATTTGATCCCTTATATAACGAAACAAAATATCCCAACGAAGTCTGGCTGCAGGTTACGGAAACGCTGATTCAAAACAGTGCCTATAAAGTAACCATCGCGGAAGGAATGCAGAGCAGTACGGGAAGCACCCTTGACGAGGCCATTGTGCTGAACTTCTCCACACGAAACACCGAGGCGGATAGCCAGGGCTACATGGTGCTTATGCTCGTTATGATTGCGGGGATGATTGTCTTCACCATCTTTGATACAAGGCGTAAGCTGAAAAAGGAAGGCGCGGAAAAGGGAGAAGAGGCAAAAGTCAATCCCTATAAAGAAGCAAAACGCACGGGAAAACCCGTAGAGGAAATTATTGCCCAGATAGAAAAGGAAAAAGCTCAGGCCGCGAAGAAACGGGCCAGGGCAGCAGGGAAAAACGGTGGTTCCGATGATACCTCCGAGCCCGGCCGTCCCGGATACAAAAAGGTGAAGACCCTCAGGGCAATTTCTGAAAAAGGATACGCTACGCCAAAGAGCTTTATCGAGGAACGAATCGCCAGAGAAGAAGCGGCCATCAGAGCAAAAGAAAAAGCCGCCCAACGTCAGCAGGCCAAGAGCAAGGGCAGCAAGCAACAGCAGAAGAAGAAAAAATAATCCGTAGTGTGGATCGGAAAATATAATTTAAAAAGCAGACTGGGACAGGTCCTGAGTCTGCTTTTTCTTATGAAAGTCAATTTTTCTCAAATATAAACAACAATAAGGAATAAGGACACAAATTATGCCAGCGCCGCTCGGATTCCGATGGCGCATTCCAGTCGTTTCTTTTCCATTTCACAGCCCATTTCATATGGGATATCCAGAGAGCCGTTCATATTGTAGGCGTTGGCATGGCAGCCTCCGCTGCAGTAGAACTTGGCCCAGCAGGTTCTGCACTCCTCTTTGTTGTAGATGTGGGCCTTATTGAACTCCTCGAAAAGTCGGTTTTCAAAGGATTCTTCAGCGACATTCCCCAATTTGAAGTCCGGATTGCCTACGAATTGATGACAGGGATAGATATCGCCTTCCGGAGTAACCGCTACGTACTCCGTTCCCGCGCCGCAGCCGGACACCCGTTTATACACGCAGGGGCCCTGCTCCAGATCCACGTTGAAATGGAAGAACTCAAAACTCTTACCTTTTTGCTCGTACTCCAGGTAGATCTCTGCCAGCCTGTCGTATTCCGCGAAAATTTGTTTCAGATCCTCTTCCCGCAGAGCGTAATCGAAAGAGGGATCCGTTACTACCGGCTCCACGGAAACGTTGCGGAAGCCCAGGTCCGCCAAGTGCCGGATATCTTCGGCAAAGTCCAGATTCTCTCTGGTGAAGGTGCCTCTGACATAGTAGGTGCCCTTGCGCTTCTCCACAAACCTCAGATAATTGCGGGTGATGGCGTCATAGGTTCCTCTGCCGCCGGGGGTTTTGCGCATCTCATCGTTGACCTCGGGTCTTCCGTCGATGCTGAGGATCACATTTTCCATAGTGGCGTTGATGAAATCTTCCTTCTCCTCATCCAGAAGCAAACCGTTGGTGGTAATGGTGAAGCGAATGTTCTTCCCATAGGGTTTTTCGGCTTCACGGCCGTAGGCTACCAGCTGCTTAACCACTTCAAAATTCATCAGAGGTTCGCCGCCGAAAAAGTCGATTTCCAGGTTGCGGCGGGATCCCGAGCGGCTTAAAAGAAAGTCGATGGCCTTTTTACCCGTTTCATAGGAGAGAAGACCCCGCTGGCCTTCGAAAGCCCCGGTGTCGCCGAAACAGTATTTGCAGCGCATGTTGCAGTCATGGGCTACGTGGAGACACATTGCCTTTATCACCTGTCCTCTACCTTCCAGCATGTCCGTCGTAATCTGGGAATCGGTGGCAAAGAGCATTCCATCCTGCTCAAGAGTTTCGATTTCATCGAAGGCTTCATTGAGTTCCGGGCTGCCGTATTTATCGGATAGCCGTGAGATGACGTCTTCCCTGGCTCCGTCCGGATAAAAATCTAAAATATCGTAAACAATGTCGTTTACGATATGGATGGAGCCGCTGTTGATATCCATAACAATATTCAGTTCTTTAAATTTAAATTTGTGGAGCATTGTCAATGACCTTAAATAGCAGTTCGGAAGAACCACTATCGCCGCTTGGTGTTGTCACACTGCTGGTTTGCTACGGTGCAGGAAGTCTTGCAGGCGGACTGGCAGGATGTCTGGCACTCGCCGCAACCTTTATTTTCAGTGGTTTTCAAAGTGGGTTTTGCGATGGTTTTAATATTTTTCATTGTCGCTTCTCCTTATTCAACTTATCATTTTAACCGGATCTGCATAGCAGCGATTTTCAATGCGTTTCAGAGCAAAGCTGATCATTCCGGTAAGATTGATTACACTAACGTAGAATACTCCAAATAGCCATTTTTGTCAAGGATTCCGAACTGCATTCCTCCCGTCCTGCCTTTAGACTAAACGCTGCACTATTCGTACCAGCAGAGCGCCAGTCTCCACTGCGAAAAACCCCTCGCCTCTTTCCCTCACTGCGTTCAGGATGACAACCGTGTTCAAATAAATCAGAGACCGGATCAGAGCTCAGATCAGAGACTAAATCATGCTCCAAAGGGACAAAATTTCAAGTAATATGTACTTTTTAGGAGCCGTTTTGCATATAGAGGACGAGAATATTCATGAATCAAACAAATATGCACGAATATGCGCATATTTTTGCTCATAACTTGAAATTTTGTCCCGATTGTCCCTAATCTGCGGCCTGCCACATCGGCCTGAAAATACATTAGAATTTATGGTATAATATCCGCAAAATTAGGCGCCGCAGATATCATACATTGAGTGCCCTGCGAGAATTTCGACGAACAAGGAGTCGAAAACGCAGATGGCTGATTATACCAAAATTGCTCCGCAATTGTGGTATAATATCCGCAAAATCAGAGGATGCGGATATCATACATTCAGTGCCCTGCGATTATTTCGGCGGACCAGAATGCCGAAATCGCATATGGGACGGATTATACCATAATCGCTCCGCAATTATGGTATAATATCAAAAAGATCAACGGTGCGAATATGATACATTATGTAAGGGCGTTTTCCGCCAAAGGAGGGAATATGGCAAAGAAAATAAGCATTGTGGCCATTCAAGTGGCGCCCACAAGAGATTTGCGGCATAATTTCAGGCAGGGCATTCGTTTGATGCGCGAAGCCTTGACTCTGCACAAATATGTGGATGTAGTTGTTTTTCCCGAGCATTTTTGCTACTTTCCCAGCATTTCTGACGGTCCAAAAATAAAGGAGCTTTCCAGTCTTTTTACCCGTGCCTTTTCAACCTATGCAAAAAAATATAACACTTATATAATTGCCGGAACTGTCGCCAACAGGCGGGACGGGAAGATATACAATACGTCGCTGCTCTTTGACAGACAGGGTGAGATTGTGGGTTCCTACGATAAGATACACCTTTTCGATGCGCTGAACGCGGCGCAGGGTAACAGGGAATCGGATCTGACGACTCCCGGAGATCAGGTTTTTTCCTATGAAGCGGACTTTGGAAAGATCGGCGTCATGGTCTGCTACGACGTGAGATTCCCGGAGCTGGCCAGGACCCTTGCTCTGGACGGTGTGGAGTACCTCTTCGTTCCCGCCGGGTTTTATATGCCCCGGTATGATCATTGGCAGGATCTGGTGAAGAGCGCGGCCCTGCAAAATTCTATGTACGTGACCGGGGCCAACCTGGCAAACCGGCCCGGAGAGAAGGGCCTGTTCTGCGGCAGAAGTTTGATAGCGGATCCCTGGGGAATTGCAATCGCCACAGCTTCGGATAAGCCGGGATTTATTCAGGCCTATGTAGACGCCGATTATCCGGCCCTGATCCGGGACGCGGTAGGCTCCTTCCACAACCGGACCCCCGCTCTCTACAATATCCCCAGGGAATAAAAGCGAAAACAGGCCGCGGGCCGTTTGTTCGAATGTCACGTTTAAAAAGGGCGGCTGTAATCCCCTTTTCAAACGGGCCCCGGAATGATACAATATCCGCAAAGATTATATAAGGAGGCGCCATAATGGCTGAAGTGAGAGAGACCAACAACTTTATTCACAATATTATCGATCGGGATCTGGAGAAGGGAACCTATGGGGACAGACCGATTTACACCCGTTTCCCACCGGAACCCAACGGATATCTGCACATCGGCCACGCCAAATCCATCTGCCTCAATTTCACAACAGCACAAAAGTATGGCGGAAAGTGTAACCTGCGTTTCGACGACACCAATCCTGTGAAAGAGGACACGGAATATGTGGAGTCCATCAAGGGGGACGTAAGGTGGCTGGGCTTTGAATGGGACGAGCTTTTCTTCGCCTCCGATTATTTTGATAAGATGCTGGAATGCGCCATCGCCCTGATTAAGAAGGGGAAAGCCTACGTATGCGACCTCTCCGCGGAGGAGATCAGAATGCATCGGGGCACGTTGACGGAGCCCGGAAAGGAAAGTCCTTACCGCAGTCGGTCCGTGGAGGAGAATTTGAGGCTCTTCGAAGAGATGAAGGAAGGAAAGTATAAGGACGGCGAGAAGGTGCTTCGGGCAAAGATTGATATGGCCTCGCCCAATATTAACATGCGGGATCCCGTTATTTACCGGATTGCCCACGCCTCCCACCACAACACGGGAGATAAATGGTGTATTTATCCCATGTACGACTATGCCCATCCTCTGGAGGACGCAATCGAGGGGATTACCCACTCCATCTGCACTCTGGAATTTGAAGATCACAGGCCCCTTTACGATTGGGTGCTCAGGGAGCTGGAATGGGAGATGCCGCCTCAACAGATTGAGTTTGCCCGGCTGAATCTCACCAACACAGTTATGAGCAAGCGCTATCTGAAAGCCCTGGTTGACAATGGTGACGTGGAGGGATGGGACGATCCCAGGATGCCGACTATTACCGGGCTGCGACGCAGGGGATATACGCCGGAAGCCATTCGTGACTTCTGCGATCGTATCGGTGTGGCAAAAGCAAACAGCACCGTGGACATTTCCCTGCTGGAGCACTGCATTCGGGAAGATCTGAAGACGAAGGTGCAAAGCCGTATGGTGGTATTGGATCCGCTGAAGGTGGTAATTACCAATTATCCGGAAGATGCTGCGGAAGAAATGGATATAGAAAACAGTAAAGAGGTCGAGGAAATGGGGACCAGGAAGGTGCCCTTCTCCCGTGAGCTCTACGTGGAGAGGGATGATTTCATGGAGGTGCCGGAAAAGAAGTACTTCCGCCTTTTCCCGGGCAATGAGGTCCGTTTTAAAGGCGCTTACTTCCTGACCTGCAATGAAGCCATAAAGGATGAAGCCGGAAACATCATCGAGCTCCGGTGTACCTATGACCCGGAGACCAGGAGCGGCAGCGGTTTCGAAGGCCGCAAGGTCAAGGGGACCATTCACTGGGTTGACGCGAAGACGGCGGTGCCCATTAAAGTGAGGGTTTATGACTATCTCATGATAGAGGGCGAAAAAGGGGAAAATGTTTTAAATCCCGATTCCCTGAAGGTTATGGAAGCCATGGCGGAGCCTTCTCTGGCGGAGGCAAAGGCCGGGGAGAGATTCCAGTTTTTCAGGAAAGGCTATTATGTTGCCGACTCCGTCCTTTATAGCGAAGAAAACAGAATCTACAACCAGATTGTGGACCTGAAAAGTTCCTGGAAGAAATAAGGAGAGAGCAGATGACATACCGAATTGAACGGGATTCTATGGGAGAGATCCGTGTGGAGGCGGATAGGCTATGGGGCGCGCAGACCCAGCGCAGTCTGGAGAACTTTCGCATCGGTACTGAGAAAATGCCTCTGGAGATAATCCGGGCCTTTGCGGTGTTGAAAAAGGCAGCGGCTCTTGTCAATTTCGAGTTGGAGAAGCTGGATGAAGAGCGGGCTGCGGCTGTCCAGCAGGCCTGTGACGAGATTTTAGAGGGGAGATGGAATGACCAGTTTCCTCTTGTGGTTTGGCAGACCGGCAGCGGGACCCAAACGAATATGAACGTCAATGAAGTCATCGCCAATCGGGCTAACGACATTCTGGGAGAAAAGAAAATCCATCCCAACGACCATGTGAACATGGGGCAGAGCTCCAACGATACCTTTCCCGCGGCCATGCATATCGCTGCTGTAGTGGAAATAGAGGAGGTGCTGTTTCCGGCTCTTCACCGGTTGGAGGAAACCTTCCGCGATTTAAGCGATAAATACAAGGATATTATTAAAATCGGACGTACCCATCTGCAGGATGCAACGCCTTTGACTCTGGGCCAGGAGATCAGTGGTTGGCTTGTCATGCTGGAGCAGACGGAGGAGATGGTTCGCAGCAGTCTGGAATACGTGAGGGAAATTGCCCTTGGGGGAACGGCTGTAGGAACGGGATTGAATACTCATCCGGAATTCGCGGAACGGGTTGCCGATAAAATTTCCTTCCTGACAGGAATGGAATTCGTCACGGCACCGAATAAATTTCATGCCCTCACCAGCAAGGACGCCCTTGTGCATACCCACGGCGCGCTGAAAGCGTTGGCGGCGAACCTGCTGAAAATAGCCAACGATGTGAGATGGCTTGCCAGCGGACCGAGATGCGGTATAGGCGAGTTGTCCATTCCGGAGAATGAACCGGGAAGCTCTATCATGCCCGGCAAGGTAAATCCGACTCAATGTGAGGCGCTGACCATGGTGTGCTGCCAGGTCATGGCCAATGACACGGCGGTGGGCTTTGCGGCTTCGCAGGGAAATTTCCAGCTGAATGTCTACATGCCGGTGTTGATCTATAATATGCTGCAATCCATCCGCCTGTTGGGGGACGCTATGGAGTCCTTTAATAGAAATTGCGCATCGGGCATTCTGCCTAACGAGGAGAAAATCAAAAGCAGTCTTGAATCATCGCTGATGCTGGTTACGGCTCTCAGCCCTCACGTGGGTTACGATAAAGCTGCCGCAATCGCTAAAAAGGCATACGCGGAAGGCACGACGCTGAAAGAGGCCGCAGTTAATCTGGGACTGCTCACAGAAGCTGAATTTGATAAGTTAGTAGATCCTGCCCAAATGGTATAGGCATGAGGGTGTGATTGACGCCGCAAACTTCAGCGGCTCAATACGCTATGTTGAATCACCCGGTTCAGAGAATTGTCATAAAACCGAAGTAACACAGGCAGATCGCTGTATCTGCCTTCTTTTATTGCATGTTCAATTGCTTCGGAACAGGAGTGCAGATCCTGCATGCCTAAGGTGGCCGTCAGGCCTTTTAAAGAGTGGGCAAAGATTTTGGCTTCTTCGTATTTTTGTTGGTCGATCAGGCCGGAGAGTACCGCGGCGCTGTCATGATAATTGCTTTGAAAGCGCTTTACGGATTTGACGTATAGATCTTCCAGGCCTCCAAGTCTGCATATCGCTTCATTTCTGCCCGCAAGTGGGTCGGATGCGAAGGTTTGTGGAAACATATAAATCCCCCTCAAACTTGTAAAAGGTGACGAACGCCGAATGAAAGGAGCGCCGTCTATCGAGTCGTTATGTAATTATCAAAAGATGAGTATTTTCATATTACTACCTCAGCAAGCGTCTGTAAAGCACATGAACTGATAAAATACTATTTTATATGCAATTTTTCTTCGACAAATACGTTAATATGCCATATAGTACAATATCGACAAATTCGACAAATTTGAAACTTCCGAGGCAGTCCGCACGAAATTGTTTTTTGTGGTATAATACCATACTATGAAAAACGTTCTGCTGACAGTTGAATACGATGGTACGAATTTTTCCGGGTGGCAAAGGCAGCCGGGCAGGCGAACCGTGCAGGGCGAGCTGGAACGGGTGCTTTCCATTCTGTGCAAACAGGAAATTTCCATACAGGGGACAAGCCGTACCGACGCCGGTGTTCACGCCTTCGGTCAGCGGGCCGCTTTTCGTGGAGAATTTGGGATTCCTACGGAGAGAATTCCCATTGCGGCAAATCACCTTTTGGCAGGCGAAGGGCCTTTTGCGGTAGGGGATGTTCGCATCCGGGAGGCTAAGGAAGTGCCGCCGGAGTTTCACCCTCGCTTTGACGCCAAAGGGAAGAAGTATATCTATAAGATACGCAATGCTCCCCATCCGGACGTCATGGGGCGGAATTACTGCTATCAGATCGAGAAGCCTCTGGATCTGCATGCTATGGAGCAGGCCTCTGCGCATTTGGTGGGAGAGCAGGATTTCGCCAGCTTTATGGCAGCCGGCGGAAATGTGCCGGAGTCCACTGTCCGAACCATTTACAGCGCCCGATGGCGGAAAGAATCCGATACAATAATTTTCGAAGTCAAAGGCAATGGATTCCTTTACAATATGGTGCGGATCATCGTGGGAACCCTGGTAGATACGGGTTTGGGAAAAATAGAACCGGATGGAATGAAAGGGATTATTCAAAGCAAAAATCGTCAGAGGGCGGGACATACGGCCCCTCCCAATGGCCTTTATTTAGAGGAAGTCTACTTTACCGAGGAGGAACTGAGTACATGAAGATTAAAGAAATGTTTGAAAAGAAGAGGACGGTTATGTCCCTGGAGATATTTCCACCGAAGTTCACATCGCCTATAGAAACGATATATGAAACCCTGGACGCCCTCTCCGATCTTAGCCCCGACTTCATCAGCGTCACCTATGGAGCAGGAGGGAAAGCGAAAGACAGAACGGTAGAAATCGCTTCCAAGATCAAAAATGATTACAAGATTGAAAGTCTGGCTCATCTGACCTGTATCTCTGCTACAAAGGAAGATATCCGCAAGATATTCGATGAAATGCGTAACAATAACATTGAAAATGTGCTGGCGCTGAGGGGGGATATTCCGGAGGACCCTGATTTTGATTTTCCAAATCCCCTTCAGTATGAGTATGCCTGCGACCTGGTCGGCGAGGCGAGGGCGGAGAAAAGTTTCTGTATCGGCGCCGCCTGTTATCCGGAAAAACACATTGATTGCGACAGCAAGGTAAAAGATATCAAGCATCTGAAGGAAAAGGTGGCCCGGGGCGTGGACTTCCTCGTTACCCAGCTGTTTTTTGATAATGAGCTGTTTTATCGGTTTATGGAAGAAATAGACCTGGCGGGGATCGATGTTCCCGTTTCCGCGGGCATCATACCGGTGCTGAACAAAAATCAAATTCTGCGCATCACAAAGCTGTCCGGCTGCGCGATACCTCCCAAGTTCCGGCGGATACTTGACCGTTACGAGGATAATCCCCAGGCTCTGAAGGAAGCCGGGGAGGCATATGCCATCGAGCAGATCATCGACCTCATGGCCTGGGGCGTTCGCGGGATTCATCTCTATACAATGAACAAACCGGAAACAGCCAGGCGGATCATGGGCAATATCGAGCACATCAGACGGCTGCAGGGGTGACGGCTTAAACTTTGTGCTGATATGTTATCTGATGGATTTTGTCGCTGCGGAGTATTTCACCCGATTGCCGTATTTCTGGCTTTGGAGGAGGCCGAGGCTTTGGAATTTCAGAACAAAGCTGCGAATTGTGGCGTAAGCGGCGCGGGAGAAATCGCGTTCAAGCTGCTTGGTGGAAAACTCCCTGCTGCCATATGCCGAGAGAACAAAGTTCCAGAGCGCTTTCTCTTTTTCTGTAATTTTGCCTGCGTCCAGAGCCCTTTGAAAGGCTTCCAGCGTATTGGGCCGCGGCAGAGAATCCTCCAGCTTGTTATAGACATTTTCGATAAAATAGACAAGAAATGGTGTCACATCCATAACACCACTGATGGAGGCGTTCCTTTCACAGAGAGTGAACGCATTATAATACGCCTTACGACTGCGCTCGATAAAGCTGGAAAAAGGGACGAACATAGCAGACGGCCAGCCCCGCTGCCGCAAATACCAGAGGTGAGCCAGCCGCGCCATGCGGCCGTTGCCGTCACATAACGTAACAAAAATCATGCCTGTTATCTCAACAAAATATAAAATAGGAGTAGATTTATAACTCCACTCCTATTATAGCATTCACCCTCAAAAAATACCAAACCTTAGTTAAAAATTATCTGCATTTCATTGTCTGTTATAGTGATAACTTTGATAAAGAGTTTTCCAATATCTTTTTTCTTATCAAAAGAATACTCATCCCATTGTTCTATACACTCTTGTATTTTTTCAGGGGATAGGATAACCCCATCACTAATCTTTAAGGCTAAAATATCATTTGTAATTCTCTCTCTGGTCTTATCAAGTTTTTCTATCTTCTCATTATATATTTTTATAATGCTCCCCGTTGTCAAGACACGATTGGAAAAAAATAAGTTTTCTCCTTTCTTGTTTTGACAGTCATGCCGCCCCCCATAGATCCTCATAGTACGCTTCGTCGGGACAGCGTCCATCGATGGAGGAGTGGGGCC
>WPCH01067382.1_pt1 | contig 93720 bp, 75 predicted proteins | sample 5399881 | NCBI WGS metagenome assembly WPCH01 (sample SAMN12869468, study PRJNA574797) | sludge metagenome | isolation source: wastewater treatment of pH5 | place: China:Beijing | collected 2019-05-20 | reverse complement strand
AAAAAATATAATAAAAATCCTTATGGCAGGCATTATATAAGCAAAAAAAGAAAAGAGTAAATATACACAGAAAGAATTATAAAAATGTCAGGGCATTATGGCGTTTTTCAGTCTTTATGTTGTAGAGGACTTATTCTAATTTTTCTGCCCGGATATCAAAAATATGGAATTATTCTCAAATATCCTCCTTGAGAATGAATGCCTGTTTCTTTGAAATTTCTGCACTTCCAGAAGAGGGCTGATTTCAGTGTTCATGAGTCCGGTTTCGGAAAAGAGAAAGGAAATATTTTTCGGGCTTATTTTTTCGTAAAGGGGAAGAGAATTCCTGATAGGGCCGTAGGACTTCTTGAAAATAAGATTGTACTGGTTCTTTTTTGCAAACCTCTCTGCCAGCCCGTAAAGCATTCTTTTGATATACCTGTCAGGCCGAGGATCAAACCAGTTTCCATCAATGGCAAAGATCATCCCTCCGGGTTTAAGGACACGCTTCCACTCCCGGACCGCGCTGGCAGGCTCCTGGAGTGTCCAGAGAAGGTATTTGTTAACAACCAGATCAAAGGAACAGTCTTCAAAAGGCAGATTTTCCGCGTCTCCGTGGAATAAAGAAATTTCCAGGCCCATATTATCTGCGTTATGCCTTGCTTTCTCAAGCATGCCTTCAGACAGGTCTATACCAGAAACCTCATGCCCCATCTCGGCAAAAAGAAGGGCAAGAAAACCTGTACCTGTCCCCACATCCAGCACTTTTAAACGCTTGCCTGAAGCCAGGGAATTTTCAAAGATCTGTTTCCAGACAGCGCGCTCTTCTTCATCGAACCCATTTATCCCATTTTTGTAGGTTGAAGACCTGAAATTCCAGTAATTAGCAATAACTTCCTTGCAGTCTATAAATACTCCTCCATATGATAGAGAATATGGCAATATACAAATATACCTTTTTTTCATAATAAATATTACCAAAGATTAAAATCTGATGAGCATATATTACCTAATTGCTTATAAAAGCAATCACCATTCCTCAAAAAGGCAGAAAAAATTAGGCTAATGTGGATTAACACCAGCTTTTCCGGGATGAATACCTATTCGACCTGATAGAAAATACAGGGTTACTTAATTCAACTAAAAAATAAAAATACCGCACGGAGGAAGATTTCATAAAAAAATTATCGAAAAAAATAATACCAAAATGTATATATGTATTACAGAATTAATTAGAAAATAGCAGAAAAATCTTCCGAAAATGCCTTGAAAATGAGCATCCGGAACAGTCATAATAGATTTCTAATTGATATTAATTCACAGAATAGCATTCAGGGTATTCTGACTTTTTAGGTGTTTTATTCTTTATACAATGAATATTCCGAAAAATGTGGGAACTGGAATGTTCACAGTGAAAACGGGAAAGACAAGATATAAGATTCAAGGAGAGGAAAAATAAAAATGCATATACCTGATTCTTTTATACCGCTAAGCCAGGCAATAGTTTACTGGGTAATTAGCATTCCTTTTATTTTTATGTCAATGAAATGGGCAAAAAGTGAGCTTGAAGAGATGAAAGTGCCCATCCTTGCTGCCCTTGCAGCAGGAATATTTGCTATTCAGGCCATGAACATCCCTATAGGGATGGGAACAAGCGGGCACATGGTAGGAGCAACTCTTGTTGCCATTGTTTTCGGAAGCCCCTGGGCTGGAGTACTGGTTCTCACACTCGTGTTGCTTGTACAGGGTTTCGCATTCGGAGACGGTGGAATCACCACCATGGGAGCAAATATCCTTAACATGGGCATTATTTCCGGCTTTGCAGGATACTATACATATCTCGCTCTCCGCAAGAGCGCAGGCACAAGCATTGCAGCCTTCGGAGGCGCATGGTTAGGACTTTTCGTTTCATCAATTGTTTGCGCCGTGCAGATGTGGCTTGCAGGCACTTTCCCTCTGGTACCCGGGCTTATCGCTATGGGAACTTTCCACCTGATAATTGGCTTTATCGGGGAAGGGCTGATTACTTCGGTCGTGATCACGGCGATTGCAAAATCCCGTCCTGACCTGCTTGAAGGCGGGTACACTGCCAGACCTGAGAAATCCAAGACGGAGGCTCATGCATGAGCAAAAACTCAAATATGAAATTCCTTTACGCAGGAATCGCAATTGCGCTTTTGCTTTCCATCCTTGCTCCTTTCCTTGCCTCTTCCGACCCCGACGGGCTGGAAAGTGCAGCAGGAGGAGTAATTGAAGAGTCGAAAATGTCAGAACTCGAAGAAACGGAACCCGCAGTAAGTTCTCCAATGCCTGACTACGCTATTGAAGGCATGGGAAAGAGTGGAGAAGTTATGGCAATTGCAATCGGAACTGTAGCAGTGCTGGCGATCAGTTTCGGGTTTGGAAAGATCTTCAATAAAAAAGCCTGAGCAAAAATCATTTCTCTGTTTTGAAAAGCCGCTTTTTCCAGAAAATGGAAGAAACGGCTACCCTTAAATTACCACAGTGCATGTTCTGGAATGAGCATTCCAGATTCCTCTTAATAAAACTGTAAAACTGTTTTTGTACCCTGAAACCCCGGTTTACTCTCCAATAAAAATAATGCTGGAAGGGCACAGTTCTTTTACAACACAGATCGAGCATCTCGGTTTTCTTGCCTGGCAAACTTTTCTACCGTGATGGATCAGGGTCATGGAAATCGAATCAAGGTCTTCTTTCCGGGCAAGGGACATGAGGTCCTGTTCTATTTTTACCGGGTCCGAATTCCTGGTAAGCCCCAGCCTTCCTGAAACTCTTTTCACATGAGTATCCACGGCAATACCCTCTATTATCCCAAAAGCCCTGGCAAGCACTATATTTGCGGTCTTTCTCCCCACTCCTGGAAGGGTGACGAGTTCTTCCATTGTTTGTGGGACTTCTCCCCCATAATTTTTGATAATCAGTTGCGCAGCCGCTTTGATATTTTTTGCTTTGCTTTTGTAAAACCCTGTAGAATAAATATCCGCTTCCAGTTCTCTGATATCTGCGCTTGCGTAATCCCAGGCGGTCCTGTACTTTTTGAACAGATTTTCCGTCACCTTATTGATCTGAACGTCCGTCGACTGGGCAGAAAGAACGGTTGCCACAAGGAGTTCCAGGGGGTTGCTGTAATTAAGAGATGGTTTTGCATCCGTGTATTCCTCTTTTAGAAGGTCCCAGATGCGGTCAAAGTTATGCCTGTTGTCAGGAATATCATATTCAATCAGGACTTCTTTTGAAGTCGATTTTCTGGGTTTTTTTTCAGGCATTAAAAGAACTCCGTTAAGAGGTTCAAATTTCAGATTATAACTATAAAACAGCTTTTTGAAATGTATCTGTTAAAGTATTGGTCGTTTTTTATTTCTAAGTTTTTCGGACCAGATAAAAGAAAAAGGCAGTCTTTAAAGCTACCGGAATTACAGCATATATCGAATATCGGAACATATTGTCGGGTAGGTAAATACAACTTTCCTTATATCCGAAGTCCTGAGCCCGAGACGCATTGCCATGGCAAAGATATTGATAACTTCTTCGGCATTGGGTCCCAGGATGTGGGCTCCCACTATATGATCATTTTTTTCGTTGAGAATTATCTTTGAAGCTGCAAATTCCATCCCTGCCCTCCTGGTAGTGCTCCATGTACTGCGGTCACGGAAAATAACCCTGTATTTATCACTTTCTTTTTCCTCACTTATTCCAACGGAAGCAAGCACAGGGATGGTAAATACTGCACTTGGAATTCCTGTATAATCGGCTTCAGCCCCGTTTCTGTCAAAAATATTAGCAGCTGCAACTTCTCCCTGAAGAGTTGCTACCGGAGTAAGCTGAATTCCTTCGGCAGTACAGTCTCCCCCTGCATAAATCCGGGGATTTGATGTTCTCATATGCTTATCGACTATAATCCCTTTTTTTTCAGCCCTGACTCCGGCATTCTCAAGCTGCAGGTCTTCAATATCAGGAACCCGCCCTGCGCCGTTTACCACCATGTCCGCATTGAAAACCTGGACTTCCGACCCTGTTTCGGTTTTATATTCAGTCCTGACAAGAAAACCGTCACCTGCTTTTTCAACAGCCACCACCGGCCTGTTTGTAAGTATTTTTATGCCAGCCGCTTCGGAAGCCCGGACAAGCATGTCCACCAGATCAGGATCAAATGTCCCCAGAGGCCTTTCACTTCTGTGCAGGATCAGGACTTCAGCCCCTGCCCGCCTGGCAATGTGTGCAAATTCAAAGGAAATATACCCGCCTCCTGCAAAAATAATCCTTTCAGGGAGCTCCATGAGTTCCATAAATTCCTCACTTGTTGTGAGGTATTCCTCTCCAGGAATCTTCAGTTTACGCGGCTTTGAGCCTGTTGCAAGAAAAATATATTTTCCTTTGAGTTCATCATTCCCGACAATTACGGTATTTTCGTTCTTAAACCGGGCTCTCCCGTGATACATATCAATCCTCATATCCGCAAACATTTTCTCAGCTTCGCGGGGATAGGCTTCAGTAAACGTCCTTTTGAATCGGAGAAGTGAAGGCCAGTCTATTTTTAAAGGCTCTTCTGTCCCTGCGCCTTTGCCTTTAAGCCGGTTATTCAGGTCTGTAGCTTCCGATGCGCCTGCAAGAACTTTTTTGGGATCACATCCCCTTAGAGGGCAGGTGCCTCCGTACTCCCTTGAGTCAATAATGGCAAATTTCATTCCAGAAGACTCTGCCCTGCCTGCCAGAGTTCTGCCTGCAGTCCCTGTCCCGATAATTATAATATCATATTCCTTTTCCATTGAATCCCCATCCCCTGTATCTATTTCTTAAAAATAGATCTTGAAAGCAAAATAATAAATAAAGCTTAAAAATATGGAACAGGCTAAGGTGAGAATAATAAAATACCACCCTTCCTGCACTCATTATCCTTTCGATTTCCGGAGATAAGTATTCAACCTGAACATTCTTTCTGAGCGATTAGAAATGGAATATTTGTGAAAAAATATCATTCAAAAATACCAAAAGGTTAAAGAACAACGTGTTTGAAGGACTATATCAGAATGTTAACATAAATGTTGCATTTAAGGAGTTTAACTCTGATTTTTTCAACGAAAAAACCTCTTTCAAATAAAATAATGTGTAAACCATAAGTTTTATAGCTAATAATTTTTAAACCAAGTATATTGGTGATTTTTTGGTAAAAAGGGCATTGCTCAGCGTCTCAGACAAGACAGGAATTGTAGAATTTGCACGCGGGCTCGAAGCACTTGGCGTGAAAATTATCTCAACAGGCGGGACCGCGAAAATCCTTCGCGATGCAGACATTGAGGTTACTGATGTTTCGGAAGTCACAGGCTACCCGGAGATGATGGGAGGAAGAGTCAAGACCCTCCACCCGAGAATTCATGGAGGACTTTTATGCCTCCGGGAAAGCAAAGAACAGATGGAGGAAGCTGCAAAAGAAGACATCTCCCTTATCGACCTGATAGCCGTAAACCTTTACCCCTTTGAAATAACCGTTTCCAGAGAGAATGTGGAGCTTGAAGAAGCCATTGAAAATATAGATATCGGAGGCCCTACCCTTCTCCGCTCCGCAGCCAAGAACTACCGCTCGGTGACGGTGTTATCTGACCCCTCGGACTACGGGCGTATCCTTAAGGAGCTGCGCTCAAGCGGGATAATCTCTGATAAAACCCGTGCTGAACTTGCGGTAAAAGCTTTCAGGCACACAGCCGACTATGATGCGGCAATTGACACATATCTTAGCAGGACCCTTCTTGGGGAAGAAGTTCTCCACCTGAAATTTGCTGACGGTGTAAAGCTTCGCTATGGAGAAAACTGGCACCAGAAAGCATATTTCTATAAAGACTCTGCAATAAAAGGTCCGAGTCTGGCAAAAGCCATCCAGCTTCATGGAAAAGAACTCTCCTATAACAACTATGTGGATGCGGACAACGCCCTCCAGACTGTCAAAGAACTCGGGAACGCTTCCCCTGCCGTAGCAATAGTAAAACACAATAACCCATGCGGACTTGCTACCGGAGAGTCCCTCCTTCAGGCGCTGCATTCTGCCTGGGACGGGGACCCTATTTCGGCTTATGGGAGTATAATCTGCACAAACGAGGTTTTTGACCTGGAAGCTGCAACTTTTTTGAACGGGAAATTCGTAGAAATTATCCTTGCCCCTGATTTCAAGCCCGATGCACTTGAATACCTGAAAAAGAAAAGCGAAAATCTGAGGCTCCTGAAACTTCCTGACCTCAGGGAAGGGTTCGGAGCGGAATACACCTACAAATACGTCATAGGCGGCATGCTCAAGCAGAGCCGGGACATAGGGATCTACGAAAAATGGGAGTCTGTTACTGAAGTACCCTATCCTGAAAATAAGCGTGCTCTCTCGGAGTTTTGCCTTAAAGCATGTAAAGCTACAAAGTCCAATGCCGTGATCCTTGCTTATGAATATGAACCAGGGAATTTCATGGTTCTGGGAATGGGAGCCGGGCAGCCTAACAGGGTAGATTCCATCCGTAAACTGGCAGCCACAAAAGCAGTTGAAAACCTGAAAGTAATCTACGAACGTGAGCAGCCTGCTGTACCCTTTGAAGAATACTGCCAGAAGATTATGTCAGAATGTGTAATGGCTTCAGATGCTTTCTTCCCATTTGATGACAGCGTGGTCCATGCAGCTGAGAATAATATCCGCTATATCGTTTCCCCTGGTGGCTCGATAAGGGACAATGAGGTCATTGCTACTGCAAACAGACTTGGAGTTGCCCTTGTTTTCACAGGAATGCGGCATTTCCTTCACTGAAAAAAATAGAGACAAAGAGGACTCAGGTATAACTGAGTCCAGAATAAAACATGAGTACTCCTGCGTACAGGGGCAGGGTACGCCTAATTTTAGATCTGTCTCCTGAAATGTCATGACTTGAAAGAGAAAATTGGCGGGACTATAATCGTTTTATGGTATTCAGCTGAGTATGTACTACTGATAACCGGTCGCGCCGCCAATAATTGAATACTTTGTCAAATTATTAATATAAATAATTAGAGATTTAACCATATAATATTAATATACTTTTATAAAGAATTTATCAGACAATAGGGTTTAAGTATCAATTTTTTATCTCTGATTTTTAATTTACATTTTTAATAACCGCTTTAAGCCGTATATTGATAGAATAACTTTATATCAGTGAAATACTATATTTCTTTTAGAAGTAAGCCAATATTTTGCTAATTGGAAATTTTCATTTTCGAAATACTGGTACACAAAAAATCTGAATGTCAGAAAAAATTATTAAAGATAAGATATACTCTTAAAAAAGATAATATATATTGAATTCGTATACCATTCTAGCAATATTATATCACCTTGATATAACCGTAACCTCAATTCAATATAAAAGATGAGAGGAATTAAAAAAATAAGATTGCCTCTCCTGTAAATAAAACTGGAGAGCTTATATCAGTGTAATAACTTTCATATTACTCCAGAAACAGCATTATAATACATGGGCTGATAAGTGTGAAATCGACTGGACTTTTAAGCATCCTGACCTTTTCTGAAAAACGAAAAGATATTCTATTTTTACTTCAGGAGAACCCTAAAACTCTTTCAGAGATTAAGGACTACTTCGATGTAAGATCACCTGAGATTTTACCTCGCCTGAAAGAAATGGAAAACTCGAATATGATTGTCAGGCAGGAAGGAGTGTATAAATTAACTTCCCTGGGGAAAGTGGCAGCTATATATTACAAACCTTTCCTTGATACTCTGACGGCCATAGAAACAAATGAAGACTTCTGGAGAGACCATGACATTACAGCAGTTCCTGATACTTTGTTAAGCAGAATTCAGGAGCTAAAGGAATGCAGGATCATAAAAGACGAACATGAACATATTTACGACTCTCACAAAGCATTCATGGATAATGTCCCGGCCTCTAACCGTTTTATGGGTTTTGCGTCCATTTTCCTTCCAAGTTATCCAGCGATGTTTCTCGAAATGGCCCGGAGGAATATCCCGATTTCCATAATTGTTACGCCAAATGTCTTTTTTAAAATAAAAAACGAGCATAACGCTGAAATCGAAGAGTATCTCAAGTTCAAACACACAAGTTTCCATGTTTACGACACTGCCAAGGTAGCTTTTGTCGTAACGGACAGATTCCTATCACTCTCTCTCTTTTTCAAAAACGGGACCTTTGACCCCAGAAGTGATCTTGTAGGATTTGATTCCTCATCAATAAAATGGGGAGAAGACCTTTTCAAATATTACAAAGAAAATGCAGTCGAAATTAAAACTCTGTAAGCCGGGTTTCAGAATAATGTAAAGTTGCAGCCCATAAGAAACTGAAAGAAAAACAGATAGAAATAGCTGAAGACCGGGGAATCTTCAGCCTGACACTTTTGAAGTATATTTGACCACCCTGTAATAGAGTATTCGACTGATTCTGCATGTTATCAGTTTAGCATGAAAATGTTCCAGATATTTTCATTTTTTAGCATGAATGTACTTCCAGATACTTTCATTTTTTGGGCATGTTATTCCAAGAATATCATTAGCGTTTTTTGTGATATTTTAAATACGGCTTCAAGCTCCAGATGCAGATCCGGGGAAAGTTTTCGAGGACTTTCAGGCGATTAATCTTTATGCAATCAGATATCCCGCAATTCTCAGCCCCGTAATGGATGTGGATTCTCCGTCAACAAGCAAAGTTCTTTCCATTTTCTGTGAAGGGAATTCTTCGTATTCCGGGTGTGTAAATTTCTGGATGCATATCAGTCCGCAAACAAAACTATAGAGGACTATAAGAGGTTCAAAAGCGAGAGCTCCATGAATAAGGGCGACCCCTATTACAAGGTGGGAAAAGAGGTGCATGGCAGTAAGGAGATTGCGGGTTTTCCTTACTCCCAGGCTTACTGGAAGGGTATTGATACCTGCAAGAGTATCTCCTGCAATATCCTTAAAATCGTAGATCGTAGAATTAATAAAGAGTTTGACGCCGAAGAAGATGAAAATCAGAACAACGGGTATAAGGTTTCTGCACCCGCTCCCTGCAAGCCCTGCAATGAAAATACCCCATGTAAGCCCCACAACAATATTTTTTACCCCAAGCCCTCCTTTAAGCTTCAAAGCGAACTTGCCTATTTTAATGCCTTTACTGTAAAGATATCCGGTTACGAAAGGTATGAACGCAAGTGGAAGCATTTCCTCTCCTGCCAGGATATAAGTTCCCACCATGAAAGCCAGCAGTGAGACTGTGAGTCCGACTTTTTTATTCGACCCATTAAGTTCCTTCCGGTTTACCGAGTCTTCTTCAGATCCCAGAGCTCTGTCAAGAGTGTAAACTGTATAAATAATTAGACCACCTGCAATACAGACCAGTATATTCGATTGAATATACATTAATAGAAAGGCAAGGTGTATTCTTAGTGCACCGGAGAATGCAACTAGAATAGAACTTTTTATCAGTTCAAAAGTAGCATTTTCATTTTTGTATTCATGAGAATTCTTTCTACTACGCTTGAAAATCTGTCCAAAACTTCCAGAAAATACATTGAAGCTCATGAAACTAATAAAGTTTGACTTTTAAATATTATTAATTCGATATAATATAGACAGATACGTATAACAGATAAGACACTATTAAAATTGTATACGATTAAACTAACGAGTAAAAAGAGAAACTAACAATTATATTTATACAGAAATTTTTTCTGATATAACGGATAAAAAAGCTGCGGGGCACCGGTCATAATGGCCCGAACGAGCAGAAAAACATATGTTATGGATTAACCTGGTGCTGAGGGGGGGTAGCGAGCATTTTAAAAAACTGTTTAAACTTTGCGAAAAAAGGACTGGTACTCAAACCAGGCTTATTACCGGGCTGAAACCTTCGCAACGATGAGATATATTTTCTATATTGTAATAAAAGCAGGGAGCAGAAAATAAGAAGATATCAGCGTAATCATGGTTCTTCTTTCCATGATACACATATTAAAAGATTATACATTTTAAAAGATTATACATTTTAAAGGATTATACATTTGAAAAGCCCTTAAAGTCCGGATAAATCACAGTCAAGACAGATAAAGAGTGTCTCCTCTTAAACTTAAATCCGATTTTATTCAGGGCACATCAGAAAAATAGATATAAATTGATTTCGCAAAATATATTTAGTAGTTATAGTTCCGGATTATAATTATATCCGAAAGGGCATCCAGGAAGTTGAGCGATAAAAATAAAACAAAAATAAATAAAAAGTAAAAATAAAAGCTGCAAACAAGCAAAATTAGATTTATAATAAGCAACATATGTGATGAAAGGGAGAGAAACAGGCAAATCGGTTTTACAGAGAATATCGGGTCATTTAAGCTGTAAAAATCGATATTTGATCTTCATTGATGAAGTCCCTGGTCTTAACTGATTCAGTTGATTTAAGGACACAGAAAAATTGCATCTGAAGAAACTTTTACTGTATCTATCGTTCCTGAGTAAAAATAACAAACTATCGTTCCTGAGTAAGAATAACAAAATCTGTGATTGACTTAAAAACAGGAAGCTGGCGTAAATTCGCAAGGAAGCGAAATTTGTGGGAAAAATTTTGAGAGGTGACAAGCGTGTTTTTATCAGATCCAGATGTATCTGAAGGGAAAGAGAACAAACAGGGCCCGGAGGAAAAAGGGAAGAATAACCCATCTCAGGAAAAGCACTCTGAGACAGAGATTTTAGAAAGCCATTCAAAAACTACTTCGTGGTATTCTCTGGAAAACGAAGTGATATTCAAAAAGCTTGCAACGTCTTCCAGGGGGCTTGATCCCGAAGAAGTAGCAATCAGGCTTAAAGAATATGGAAGAAATACACTTCCTTCAAAGAAACCTCCGGGAATTGCCGAAATAGTTATCCATCAGTTTAAAAGCCCTTTAATTTACATTCTTCTTATAGCAGGAGTAATATCTCTTCTCCTTGATGACATCAAAGATGCTGCATTTATTTTTCTTGTGGTAATAATCAATGCGGTAATCGGCACCATCCAGGAATGGAAAGCAGAACAGAGCGCATCACAGCTACAGACCATCCTGAAAATAATGTCCAGGGTAAGGAGAGGGGGAACCGAGAGCCAGATTTCTGCTGAAGAACTGGTTCCGGGAGATATAGTCCTTCTTGAATCAGGAAACCGTGTTCCTGCTGATATCCGCATTTTTCGTGCTACTAATCTTACTATTGATGAGTCACTCCTTACCGGTGAATCAGAGGCTGTGCAGAAGACTGCGGACATAATGAGGGAAGATATTCCAGTAAGCGACCGGCGCAATATGGCATATGCAGGAAGTACCGTAATTACCGGACGAGGCTGTGGAGTGGTGACCGCAACCGGCAGCCGAACAGAAGTAGGTATGATTGCACGCGCAGTCACGGAAACGGTATCTGCAAAACCTCCTCTTCTTATACGGATGGAGGAGTTTGCTCAGAAAATAGGAATTATTGTTATTGCTGCAAGTGCTGTTATGAGCGCGGTTGCCCTTTCACAGGGGACTGCACCCATAGAAGTTTTTTTCCTTGCAGTAGCCCTTGTCGTATCAGCTATCCCTGAAGGTCTTCCCGTTGGAGTAACAGTTGCGCTTTCCATTGCTTCCACCCGGATGGCAAAGAGGAATGTAATTGTCCGCAGGCTCTCTGCAGTAGAAAGCCTGGGAAGCTGTACCACAATAGCAACCGATAAAACCGGAACCCTCACAGTCAACCAGCAGACTGCCAAGAAAGTCCTGCTGCCCCCGGAAAACTATTTTGAAGTTTCTGGAGAGGGATATGTCCCTTCAGGGGAGATAAAAGAGGAAAAGGGAAGCACTCCAGAGACAAAAGACATGGAAAGGCTTCAAAAATTTGCGCGGGCTGCTGTGATCTGTAATGAAGGCACACTTTATCAGGAAGAGGGGAAATGGGTCCACCACGGGGATGCTATAGATGTGGCTTTCCTCTCCCTTGCGTCCAAGATAGGCATAAATCCAAAGGAAGCAAAAAAAGAAGTGAAAATAGTTGCCGAAGTGCCTTTCGAATCAGAAAGAATGTACGCTGCTGTATATTACAAGGAAGACAAAAGCGACCACATCAGGGTAGCTGTTAAAGGAGCAATGGAAGCTGTTCTTCCTTACTGCAGGAAAATGTACACGGCAGGAGGGGAAGTCCCTATTGACCCTGATTCCCTGAACAGGGAGCTGAACTCCCTTATGGAGAAAGGGTACCGTGCACTGGTTGTGGCTGAGGGTCCGGTCCAGGGAGAAATAGGTAAAGAGGCTGAGCTCGAATATGTAAAGCCAGAACTCACATTCCTGGGCATTGCAGCTTTTATAGACCCATTAAGGCCCGATGTCAATGAAGCGGTCCGGACCTGTAAAAAGGCTGGAATTGATGTAATAATGATTACAGGGGACCACCCGAAAACCGCACTTGCAATAGCCGGAGAGCTTGGAATCACCGATTCCAGGGAAGAAATGCTCACAGGCAGAGAGATAGAAGACCTTGGTGACCCTGAACTTCCCACTTTCATGACTACCCTGGAAAAAATCCGGGTGTTTGCGAGGGTAACACCGGTTCAGAAGATGCAGATTGTGGATGCACTGGTAAGAAGAGGGCATTTTGTTGCAGTTACAGGGGACGGTGTCAATGATGCCCCTGCTCTGAGGCGGGCAAATATCGGAGTGGCCATGGGGTCAGGAACCGATGTGGCGAAAGATACCTCATCCATGATTGTAACCGATGATACGTTCTCGTCTATTGTTGCAGGAGTCGAGGAAGGAAGGGTCGCTTATGATAATATAAGGAAGGTTACACTTCTTCTCATCTCAACCGGGCTTTCGGAGGTTATCCTGTTCATACTTGCCCTTTTAGTAGGTTTACCAATACCTCTGCTCGCAGTCCAGCTCCTCTGGTTGAATCTTGTTACGAATGGGATTCAGGGGGTGGCTCTGGCTTTTGAAGCAGGTGAACCCGGTGTGATGTACAGAAAACCGAGAGAACCCGAAGAAGGGATCTTTAATAACCTGATGATAAAAGAGACCCTGGTCTCAGGAGCAACTATAGGGATGATAGCGTTTGCAGTCTGGATGTGGCTACTTGGAGAAGGCTACGAAGAAAACTGGGCAAGAAACCTCCTGCTTCTCCTGATGGTTCTCTTCGAAAATTTCCATGTATTCAACTGCCGTTCTGAGTACCGTTCCGCATTCCGGGTGCCTATAAGGAATAATTACTTCCTGGTCATAGGCGTGGTTATGATGCAGGCACTTCATATTTTAGCCATGCAAGTACCTTTCATGCAGGGACTTCTCAGTATAAGCCCGGTCACATTTCAGAGCTGGTTCAGCTTTTTCGTAATTGCCGCCACAATTATTGTTGTGATGGAAATATTCAAAAAGATAAGAGCTGCTCGTGATAAAGATATTGTGACATGAGGGCAAGCCTGAACGGCTAAAAACGCCCTCATTTTTTTTCAAAAAGAAGAAACCTTCCACCACATCTTCACCCTTGTGCTTTTGCCTTTCTGCACGAGGGCTCCATTTTCTTCTTCTAGCACATCCAGAAGGTAAGACCTGAGTATTTCTTCCTGCTCAGGCGAGGATAAGGCATATTGAGGCTTAAAGTGCTCAAGAGCTTCTTCAATGTTTTCAAACCGGTTATTATGTTCAAAAGAAAAGACTTTCATATTCGGATAGATGCCCATATCGTAGAGTACGTTGTAAAGGACATCTGCCTTCGGGCCCTGCCTGTACTCACAGCCATGAAGGATAGGCCAGAGCTTTCGGGAATGAATGTCCCAAGATGTGTCGCCTGCAAACCAGTAAAGGTAAACATATCCTGAAGAGACGTCAATCATTTTCTGGATTGAAGCCCGGATATCTTTCATGCCCAGTGAATATGACGCGAATACAACATCATAAGGAGGGCAGAGGTCAGACCCTGCGTCAACAGTTTCCCAGTCTTTATAAACACAGTCGATATTCCTGGTCCCATAGGTCTCCATGTTCTGTTTCAGTATCTCCATCATTCCTTCTGCAGGCTCGACTGCTGTCACATGTGCAACCATCTCAGCAAGAGGAATTGCCAGGCTCCCCGGGCCGGCACCTATATCCAGGACTCTGGACTCAGGAGTAAGAGCCATTCCTGATAGAGTTTTTTCAACCCTGCCTTTATTTTCCTGAGTCATATCCCAGAAACGTTTTGCACTTTTTTGGCTTTTCCACATATTCGTGCAATCGGTATTCGTTTTTGTTTTACTTTGCAATTCCATTTTCTCTTTCCAGAGTTCATTCCAGTCGATTTTGAGATCCATTCTTCATCCTCGTTGGTTTTTTCCTGGTTTGACCACAGGTAATATAGAAAGTTAAATGAGTGTTAAAAAATAAGTAATTTATTAAAAAATCCTGCACATGTATGAAGAGAATCTTCTTTGAGAATTATTGTCGGACTGAACGACTGCAGAAAAATAGAGAATAAAAAATAACAAAAAGGACGATGAAGAATAGATGAAAAGTAGACGATAAAGAATGGATGAGAAGTAGACAATGAAGAATAGATGAGAAGTAGATGATGAGAGTAAATGAAAAGATGATGGAGAGAAAAAAAATTAAAGAAAAATTAGGGCTAAAAAGCCCGGAATAAACATGTAGAAACCTGCAAATGTTTTTAGAGGGGAACTATCTTTTTCCCGTAAGCCTCGTTCAACACCTGGCCAAGAGCTGCATATATTGCGGAAAGTCCTGTGAGGATTCCTTCATAACCTGCGATCACGAGTATTGATTCACTTCCAAGGTAGTTGCCTGCAGCCAGCAAGAAGAACAGGATTGTAAGGGTAAAAAAAACAACAGAGAGAGCTTTTGATCCTTTTAGCGTGCCTATGAACATGAAAAGAGTGAAAACTCCCCACATGAAAAGATATGCAGCAAATGGGAATGACTCCGTGGCCAGCCCTGCATAGCTTTCAGACTTGGGAAGCAGGACAATTCCTACCAGTGTGAGCCAGAAAAGCCCGTATGAGGTAAAAGCCGTTGCTCCGAACGTATTACCTTTCTTCCATTCCTGAATCCCTGCAATGACCTGAGCCAATCCACCATAGAAAAAGCCCATTGAAAGAATCATTGCATTCATCGGATAGAAACCTGCATTGTGTATATTTAAAAGCACAGTTGTCATTCCGAACCCCATCAAACCCAGTGGAGCGGGGTTTGCGGTTAAATCCTTGATTTTTATGTCACGAATGTCCATAACATCTTTAATGTTTTGACTCATAAAATCCAATCCTCCTTCCCGTTAACCGGAGATTTCGCCTGAACTTCCAATAAATAATACGAGGAGACACCCTCCCTTTCAGGATGTCTCTTTTTCACCTTTTGGAGAAGTATGTAATTATTAATACTTATATTTAAGGACAGTAGATAAATTTTCAATACATTATAAATATATAACATTTAATTTTATAAGAAGTCTCCAGATCACGGGAATCTATTTATTAACATGTGCGGATTTCCCTTCATATGACTCAGGCAAGAAGACCTCTTATGCTTATGATCCTTGATGGCTGGGGCTACAGGGAGGAAAAAGAAGGAAACGCTATCCTAGCAGCCAGCACTCCTCATCTTGACCGGCTGCAAAAAGAACGTCCCTCGTGCTTTTTAGAAACATCCGGAGAAGCCGTAGGACTGCCGCAGGGCCAGATGGGAAACTCTGAAGTTGGTCATCTGAACATAGGGGCAGGAAGAGTTGTTTACCAGGACCTTACAAAAATAAACGTCTCTATAAGAAACGGAGACTTTTTCGAAAACCCTGTTTTGCTGGATGCAATTTCAAATGTGAAGCTCAATAATTCGAGCCTTCACCTTATGGGACTTGTCTCTTACGGAGGCGTCCACAGTCATATGACCCACCTTTATGCCCTTATCAAACTTGCACAGGAAAAAGGGCTAAAAAAAGTATATATACATGTGTTTCTGGATGGGAGAGACGTCCCCCCGAAAGCTGCATTAGGAGACGTCAAGGAGCTTGATGCGTTTTGTAAAGAAAACCAGAGTGTAAAAATAGCGACAGTACAGGGGCGCTACTACGCAATGGACAGAGACAAACGCTGGGAAAGAACAAAACTTGCATATGATGCCCTTACTCTTGGAGTCGCGCCATACAAAACCTCTGATGCCGTAACTGCAGTTTCTGAAGCTTATGAAAGGGGAGAAACTGATGAATTTATAAAGCCCACAATAGTTACAGACTCAGAAGGAAACCCCGAGGCAGTAATACAGGATACGGATTCGATAGTTTTCCTTAACTTCAGACCCGATAGGGCGAGACAGCTTACCTGGGCTTTTGTAAAAGACGACTTTGAAGGCTTTACAAGGGAGAAACGCCCGAAAGTCCATTATGTCTGCATGGCACAGTATGATGAAACCCTGGATTTGCCCATAGCATTCCCACCTGAAGAGTTAACAGATGTTCTTGGCAAAGTGCTGAGCGACAGGGGGCTTATCCAGCTCCGCATTGCTGAAACCGAAAAATATGCCCATGTAACTTTCTTCCTCAACGGCGGGCAGGAAAAATGCTATTCGGGAGAAGACCGCTGCCTTATCCCCTCACCTAAAATATCCACCTATGACCTCAAACCTGAAATGAGTGCATATGAAGTCACGGACGAAGTAGTAAAAAGAATCCTATCAGGAAAGTACGATGTGATCATACTTAATTTTGCAAATATGGACATGGTGGGGCACACAGGAGACTTTGAAGCCGCAGTAAAGGCTGTGGAGACGGTAGATAACTGCGTGGGAAGGATTGTAGAGGCGCTGAGAACGGCAGGCGGGGCAGCACTTATAACTGCAGATCACGGGAACGCCGAACAGATGGAAAACTCGCATACAGGCGAGCCGCATACGGCTCATACTTCAAACCCTGTAAAGTGCATATATACAGGAAACGGTGAAGTAAAAGCCCTTGAGAATGGGAAACTGTCCGATCTCGCTCCTACCCTTCTTGATCTTCTTGAAATCCCAAAACCTGAAAAGATGACAGGCAGATCATTGATAGTGAGAAAATAAAAGTGGAAGAATAAAATAAACAATGAATCTCATAACGAAAAAAAGAATAGTAAAAAAACAAAGCCCGGAAGAGAATCAGTGATTTTAAATTTTTATTACTCCCTTTTAGTTTTGTAAACTTACCAATCTAACCGGGGTTCTCTTTTCACAGAACACTTAGCTTTTTACGGAATCTTCTGCACCCAGTTTTAGAACCAGAAAGACTCCCCGAGCAGGATTTTTTTTAAAAGATTAAATATGAGCAATTACAATAGAAAGTAAAGATAATGAGGATATTATAAAATTTTAAAATGTCCGGGATTGACAAACACATGATCAGAATAACCACCCCTTGCAGAATTCATATGACTCTTATTGATATGAATGGAGAAATCGGAAGAGTCGATGGAGGAGCAGGACTTACCCTTTCATCTCCGAATATAGAGATTACGGCAGAAGAAGCCGAGGAAGTCAGTATTGAAGGTCTTCAGGATTTTGCCGATCGAATGGAAAAAGCTGCAAAAACCCTGCTCCCTGAAGGGAAAGGAATCAGGGTCAATGTTGAGGAAGTGTACCCGGCTCATGTGGGTTTTGGATCAGGAACTCAATCTTCCCTGGCAGTAGCGGCAGCAGTGAATGAACTCTACGGGCTTGGGAAGAGTGTCAGAGAACTCGCACTCACAGTAAAAAGAGGAGGAACTTCAGGTATAGGAGTAACTGCTTTTGAGAAAGGAGGGTTTATAGTTGACGGAGGACACAAATTTAAAGATAAGGGAGGATTTATGCCATCGGCTGCAAGCCGCGTACCTCCCGGTCCAGTTCTCTTCCGGGAGGATTTCCCTGAATGGGATATCCTGTTAGCAATTCCAAATGAGAAAGGAATGCATGACCAGGAGGAAATTGATACATTCAAAAAATTCTGCCCCCTGCCCATAGAGGAAGTAAGGGAAATTTCCCATGTAGTGCTCATGCAGATGATGCCTGCCGTAATAGAGGGAGATATTGAGAGTTTCGGAGCTGCAATAAATCATGTCCAGACTGTCGGCTTTAACAAGAGGGAGAGCCTTATCTGGCCGGATTTTGTAAAGAATATTGCTTCTTTCCTGCGCAGCCAGTGTTATGGAGCCGGAGTAAGTTCATTCGGGCCTGTGGTCTATGCTCTTGTGGACAATAAAGAAGAAGGCAGAAGGCTTCAAACAGAAGTCCAGAAAATGCTTGACGAAACCGTAGGCGGAGTCACGATGATGACCAGGGCTAAAAACAGCGGAGCAGAGATAACCAGAACCTGAATATGAAAAATCTGAAGCCCTGGTAAAAGAGTTAGGATGGATTAATTACCGGGAGAAATTACCGGGAGATACGGATTCAGGAGAATTAACATGGGCAACGTCGGGGTCGTTTTCCGGAAGCCGGTGAAAAATCTCTCCCGATTCTCCCGGTCTACGTGCACAAACGCGTTTGAAAGTTAATTAAGGCTTTGAAGCATAGTGTTACTTCACACTTACCGAGATCTCATGTCCTTCCTTAACAGAAAGCCTTGAATCTACTGCAATATTCACCCAGGCATAAAGCCTGTGCCCTAACCAGCGCACTTTTACCTCTCCTTGTCCTTTACGTCTTTTTTACCTGACTGACTACCTGGCGGATCTGATCAACAAGTAAGTATCAGTCCTGTAAAAGCCATTTTACAGCAAAGAGACCACTGTTCATGGAAAGAAGCTCAGGTCCACGGCTCCTTGTAAGTGAGAATGAGTGTATTTTTCCCTCGAATGCCCCGGTTCAGATTCTGCCAGCCTTAAACCTTCTTCGCCGCAATCCTGAAAGCCTTTCAGAACCACTGGTCAAGAGTTTGCTGTCTTGCCCCTGAAGCCGCTTTAAGGCGATCTGCGGCTTTTACCACCCTGTCTTCAGAGAAATCGTTCTCGTCACAGAGGAAATTAATGAGTTTTTCAGAGTCGGGTTTTCCCCATTTGATTTCATAGTCATCCGTAACATCAGGATGGGTAAAAAGTTCCTTTATGCTGTCCAGAGCTTCAATCTCCATACCTTTTTCCCGGAGCACGGCATGAATGTTTCCGTGCTTTTTAATCAGCTTGAGGGCTGTTTTGGGACCCACTTTTTCCAATCCTTTATTATAATCCGTGCCCACACAGATTGCTATATCAATAAGCTGGTCTCTGTTGATTCCCAGGGAATCCAGGGTTTCCTCAAGCTCAATCATTTCAAGTTCAACATCAACATACACATTTTTCCCGGGGAGCTTGCGTTTGCCGGTGGCAGCCAGATTACGGACTACAGTCGGGGCTCCGAAGAGGAAAGAATCGTAGTCCTGGGAAGCAACACAGTCAGCATCTTTTTTAAGAACCATATGCGCAGCCTGCGCCTCGCCTTCACATGGAGCCTGTATCCAGGGGATGCCCATAATATCGAGGAGATATTTGGAGTCCTCAATAATGTCCTGGTCAACTTTTGAAGAAGCCTGGGCGTACTTATATGCAGCTTCAAGGTTGCCCTCTGCTTTTGCATTCTCCCACTTTTCCTTTGAAGATTCCCTGATTTCTTTCCTTCGATTCAGAGTTCCTGTTTTCATTTCAGGAGGCTTGCCGTCAAAAACGAAAACAGGCTTGATACCTGCCTCTACCAGACTGGCTGTGCGATAGAGAAGCCCTGAGAGATGAGAAGTTACTTTCCCCTGTGAATTAACCAGAGGGCTTCCATCTCTCTGGCGGATAATGCTCAAAAACTGGTGCAGGGTGTTAAATGCGTCAACTGCAACCACCCGGTTTGAAAGGTCAGAAAGTTCTATTTTTCTTTTCTGGAGCAGATCTCCTATATCCGTACCCATGTTTTCCCTCAGAATAAAACTCTATATCAAACAATGATGCATTTTTTTTGTTTATTATCATTAACCCTTTTGCTGTCAGGTGAATAATCATCTCCAGCAGGTTTATTGCGAGAATGTATTACTGAAGGTATCTCCAGTTATTTGACAATAGGCTTTATGTATACTGAAGTTTTACGCTCTACCGGACAGAAGTTTTTACCGGAAAAAGAAGTAAAAAAGGCATAAAGATAATTTGTGTCAGATCGAGGAGAAAACAATTAAAGAGAAAATAGACTTTTTAAAGCCATCAAATTTCCTCCCCGGAACTCAGGGCAAAAATCAATATTAAATTTAACAGACTGTTTCATTTTATGTAAGCCTCGTGCCTGCTTGTCAGATCCTGCGCATTCCATTAGATGTACTCCCCAGCGTACACTTTCCATAAGATGTACTCTTCTCGTAAACAGAAAGCTGTGATATAGAAAGATGTGATATAAAATTGCAGCAACCCATTTTCAGGAGTTCCAAATAAGGGCTCGACCACTGGAATTCCAGTATAAGCTATTCAGGAGAAAAAAAATTTGAAGAAATCTGCGATTTTGTCGACATATGTCGAAATCGGAAGATTTCAGGCAGTCAGATCAAGCCGGACATCAATTACAGAGTCTTCGTTTGCCTCTATTTTGGATATTGTCAGCAGATTCCCTTTCCTTTCCAGAAGAGTAGCCTTCGTAACCTGGACCTGGTGACCATCGATCTGTTTTTTACTGTTGTTTTTGTGGATAACCAGAAGCTTCTGGCCCATTTCCGCTCCTTCTCCTATTTTGGAGACGATATTCCGTATGACCTGCTCAAAATCAGAATAAATCAAAATCTCCGACTTATTTGCAACCTTTTTGATAATACCAATCGGTTCAAGATTGAGGTGCATATTAGCTTTCCTTCTTTACCTGCTTACACAAGTAATTCAATATACTAACTCTGGGTAATAATACCTTACGATTCTCAATATCAATATGAATATATTTATAAATATCTGGGATACAGATATTCCCCTCTAATACAGAACATCCGATATATAAATATTGCTAAACCATGGGGCTTGCCCCCGAAAAGAACATGAGAATATTAATGATTCGGAGGAGTTCTGTAACATAAATTGTTAAATATAGAATTGAAAATAATAACAATTTCAATTCAGTAAAAGTGAGGATTAAAGTCTCTTCAATAAAACATGTATATGAACTTTTCCTTTTAATTTATTCCGTGAATGTAAAAATTTGTTCCCGGGAAAAAATAATTCAATATATTGTACTGATTGCATGATTTCAAAATAATTTTAGAGATTAAAACATTCAAAAGTCAGTCAAAAAAAATCGTTGATTAACGAAAAAGAAACTGAAAAGTGGTTATGATGAAAAAGAAAGATAGAAAAAACTACATCATGAGAAAATGAAATGGAAAAGAAGAAAAAAAGAATTAAGTACAGTGAAAAATAGAAGAAGAAAAATTAAATAAAGTGGAGAGATAGGAAAAAGGAAATCAAATAAAGTGAAAAGATAGAAATAGAGGAAAATTAAGGTCAAAATATAGAAACAAGAATCATATGAAGTCAAAAGATAGAAACGGAAATCATACAAGGTTAAAAGATGTAAATTGAAGCCGTATATGGCTAAAGGATATAAACGAGAGTCATATAAGATTAAAACATAGAAATGAGAAACAGATAAGATTAAAAGATAGAAACTAAAGTCAGATAAGATTAAAAAATAGAAATTAAAGTCAGGAAAGGTTAAAAGAGAGAAACAAAAGTAAGATTAAGTTAAAGATAAAAAAGTCAGGCAAAGTCAAAAGAAAAAAAGGTTACGGATAAAAAGAAGACCGACAGTAATCAACTTTGCGGAGAAAAAATAAGATTTAGCAGAAATTAATGATATTTTCTGCGGTTAAATTCATACACTGCGTTGTCAACTTTGCTTGAGAGTTCATTCATCCTTTCTTCAATTTTTGTGTCCGATGTTTCCATATTAACCCTGAGGGCGCGGTCTCTTGCTTCAATTTTATCTTCAAAATCCTGAAGTTTATTGTTAATGGAAATGAGCATGAGAGATAATGTTCCGGTCAGAACCATGATAGATATGATAATTAAAGGGTCAATAAAAGGGTTTTCGGGCTTGTACGTAAACCTTCTGAGCCACTCAAAGGATAGAAGGAAAGATGACAGAACCATCACAATAAGGAATACTGTGTCTCTTGTCTCCATTATATACCTCTGATGTAATTATGGAAATTTTCCTGATAAAATCACAATTTTAATAAGTCGCATTTTTATAAATCACAATTTTTGCATCAAAAACAAATTTCCAGATGGCGGAATGGAAATTATTAGGTGAAGATAATCCCATAAAGTATTTACTGTTTTTCAATTTTTAATATACTTCTATATTAACTATTTTTTATTTCGGTTTATTTTTTATACAGTGATTCTATTTAACTATTTGCATAAATTATTTATTTATCCCCTGTCTCGAATTTGTTTTTTTCGTAATACGAAAAAACCAGGCAATATATAAAAAAGAGTTACCGGGAAGATAATGAAATAAACTAACACAATCCAGAAATTTTGATAAAACAAAAATTCAAGAGAATATACCAGATTGCAAATCGATTACACAAAAGGTACAGATAAGATAAGTATTGGAGCAACAGACAGTATATCAGACAGTATATAATAGAGAGGATAAAAATTGAAGATAGAGGATAGAGTAAATATATAAAGGAATAGAAAAAGCATACTGTCAAGAAATAAGGAGTTTAATAATTGAGTTCCAGCGAAAATTCACTCAAAGATTATTTACCAATCCTCTCCATGGCAGGACTAATATTAATAGTACAGATTCTTTCCCTGCTCCTGTCCACGCCAATGGAAACGAATGAAATGCAGGCTTTTGAAGATCCCACGCAGGTTTCCAACTCAATATATTATATCGTAATGATCCTGACTTTTACGCTTTTTGTTCTGATAGCTATAAAGAAAAACATGAAATGGATCATCAGCTTACTGATATATCTCGCTATATTAAGCACTCTATACTATGTATTTTTCGCACTTTTAACCCTGATTCCTTCACTTGCAGGCCTTGAAAATATAATTTCAATCCTGCTGTCTACCGGATTAACATTACTGCTCTACAAATACCCGGAATGGTATGTAATCGATATCCTCGGAGTCTGCATAGCAGCTGGAGTCAGTGCCCTGATAGGGATTTCCCTTTCCGTTATCCCGGTAGTAGTCCTTCTGATACTTCTTGCGGTCTATGATGCTATCTCGGTGTACAAAACAAAACACATGATAACTATGGCTGAGGGTGTGATGGACCTTAAACTCCCCATTCTATTCATAATTCCAAAACATCGGGACTATTCATTTATTAAAGAGAGTTTTAAAGAAGGAGAAACTCGTGAAGCTTTTTTCATGGGGCTTGGTGACGCGGTCATGCCCAGTTTGCTTGTAGTTTCCGCAAATGTATTCATTGAAAACGGAGGCATCTCATATCCGGTACTCGGGGCAATGCTGGGGACTCTTGCAGGGCATGTGATCCTGTCTATCCTGGTGATGAGAGGAAAACCCCAGGCAGGGCTCCCCTTCCTGAATTCCGGAGCAATTCTGGGCTTTTTTGCAGGGGTTTTGCTTTCGGGAGCATCAATTCTGTGAAGAAAGAAAAAGGAAGGTTTAACTTTACTACTTCATTTATTTTTATAAAATTCCTTTTTCCGCCTGTTTTTTTCTGTTTTCACAAAGATTTTTTTATTTTATAGAATAATCATTTGACATGGCCAGACGAATTGCAGTGGTCTTTGACAGTGCCGGGACTCTTCTACACATGTACAGAGTTGCAAAAGAATCCAGCACAGGGAACCTTCTCGAAAATATAGAGAGCACTGCCATTGTTGCGAAAAAAAACGGTTGCGGCCTGGTAGCTCTTAATACGGAAAAAGAGATAATCCTGCGTTCAAAAAGAGAGATGACTTTATTTGAATTTATAAGGGACTACAGGATTTCAATAGGCATAAGCTGTTCAAAAGGGCTGTTTACCTCGGATATTGCCTGTGAGGTCATAAAAAGCTCTTCCCTCTTTATGGGAGATGTTCACGATGTGCTCGAAGCGGTTACAGCCCGCTGCCCTGACAGCATTTATCTTGCGGCAGGACTGATAGTGGACTCTGAGGCAAGAAAAATACCTTATGTACTCAGCACAGGAGGGCAAGTATTCAGCAAGACCTTGCAGACAGTCCAGATACTCAAGACCATGGAAGTGGATACATATATAGCATCAGGAGATAGAATGTCTGCACTGGCGCAACTTGCAGAGTTAATAAATATCCCTGTAGAAAGAGTCTTTGCCTTTGCAGACCCCTTTATAAAGGAGAAAGTTGTGCTTGAACTTAAAAGCAGGTATGAGAAAGTAGTTATGGTAGGCGACGGAATTAACGATATCCTGGCTCTCAGGGCAGCAGACGTGGGAATAATGACAGTCCAGCAGGGAGACAAAAGACCTGAAGAACTCAGAAAAGCAGCAGATGTGGTGCTCGACGACATCATAAAAGTTGTGGATGTGGTAAAAGGATTATAAGGAGCAAAAATCCGGCAATTTTGCCAGCTGATGCTGGTTATCAATGTTCACAGTGACAAAATAATGCGTTATGTTTATGTAATGTTTATTCTTATCTACTTGTTGCCCATATGTGTGAAATTTATTGGTCATGTTAGTGCAAAATTCCACTTTGAGATAATTACTTTTCACTCTTGAGCGATACGCCCAGGCAGGCGGGAGAAAGCCACCAGATTCATATGCAGCTCATTATTGCGGAGGAAAATTCATGCCAGTATTTATTGAAGTTAAAAACCTAACTGTAGACTTCGACGGTCTCAAAGCTCTGAAAAACGTAAATTTAAAGATCAACGAAGGGGAAGTCGTTGGAATTCTGGGAAAAAGCGGATCCGGAAAAACAATCCTGATGCATGTGTTGCGCGGGACAGAATCATTTGAAAACATCTCAGGCGAAGTAATATATCATCTGGCCCGCTGTGAAAAATGTGGATATATAGAACGTCCAAGCAGAGTAGGACAGAAATGCCCGGTCTGTGGCGAGACTCTTGAGTCATTTAAAGCCGATTTCATAAAACTTTCTCTTTATGATCCGGTGAGAAAGGATATCACCAAACGTATTGCAATCATGCTCCAGAGAACCTTTGCCCTTTATGGTGATGAAAGAGTTCTTGTAAATGTCATAAACTCCCTTAATGAAATCGGGTATAAGGGAGATGACGCCATGAAAAAGGCAGTTGAACTCCTTGAAGAAGTAAACTTAAGCCACCGCATGATGCATGTTGCAAGGGAGCTGTCGGGAGGAGAAAAACAGAGGGTTGTACTTGCAAGGCAGCTCGTAAGGAACCCCCTGCTGCTGTTAGCAGACGAACCCACAGGGACTCTTGACCCCATGACGGCAAAACTGGTTCATGAAGCTATTATAAAAGCTGTCAAGAACTACGATATGAGCATGGTGCTCACCTCACACTGGCCCGAGGTAATAGAGAAACTGGCAGATAAGGCAATCCTGCTTGAAAATGGGGAAGTCGTTCAGGAAGGAAACCCGCTTGAGGTTTCTGCAGTCTTTATGCAAAGTGCATCCATGGTCAGGCAGGACAGGAATGTCCTGGTAGGGGAGCCTATTATCCGCGTAAGGAACCTGTCAAAACGTTATATTTCAGTTGACAGGGGCGTTGTAAGGGCTGTTGACAACATCTCTTTTGAAGTGAAGGAAGGAGAAATATTCGGACTTGTCGGAGTAAGCGGGGCAGGCAAGACCACGACCTCAAAAATCCTTATGGGGATTTTACCGCCAACCTCAGGAGAAGTCGAAGTCCGCATCGGAGACGAATGGGTGGACATGACAAAACTGGGAGTTGATAATAAAGGCAGGGCAACGAAATACATGGGATTCCTGCACCAGGAATATGGGCTTTACACCCACAGTTCCGTAATAGACAACCTTACAGAATCCATCAGCCTTGACCTCCCATTTGAACTGGGGGTAAGAAAAGCCGTAATAACTCTTAAAGCCGCAGGGTTTGAAGAAGACAAGGCAAAAAGTATTTTACCCAAAATGACCGATGAAATGAGTGAAGGGGAGCGGCATAGGATTGCACTTGCGCAGGTTCTGATCAAGGAGCCAAGAATCGTCATTATGGACGAGCCAACCGGGACAATGGACCCAATTACAAAAGTTGCGGTGACAAATTCGATTCTTAAAGCCAGAGAAGAAATCGGAGAAACGTTTGTTATTGTCTCGCACGATATGGACTTTGTAAATGAGATCTGCGACCGCGTCGCACTTATGCGCGATGGGAAGATCGTGGATATAGGCCAGCCAAAGAACGTACTTTCCCAGCTTACAGAAGAAGAAAAGATCAAAGCTGCAGAAGAAATATAAATATGCTGCCACCTCTTAGTATGGAAAAATACTAAAATGAGGTGCCGATTACGAGTAATGAGATCAGCGTAGAGGTGAACGGGCAGGTTTACACTTTGCCCGCAGGCTCTACCATTGGAGACGCCCTTAAAGTTTCCAGAGCCCCCTACATAGCCGGTGCAGCGATTGGGATTCTCAAAAAAGCCGCTGAAAAGAGAACGGAGAAAATCACCGAATACGCTATCAATACGCCCAAAGGGGAGCTGAGGATAGAAATCAAAGACCCCGAGTCAACCTCAGGAAAATTATGGGCCGAACATTATAAAGAATACGAAGGAAAGGACATCCACTGGGAAAGCCCTGAAGCTCTGGCTTTCGGACCTTTTGAAGCCGATATAAAACCTTCGCGTGAAACAGGAAACTTTGAAGCTTTTGATGTCCTTTTCGGAGCTGGAGGGTTTGATCCGCACAATACTCATCTGATCCTGTCAAGGAAAAGACATTCAGCCGAGTATGGGTCTCCTGATGACGGTGTTTTTGCAAGCATTGTAACCGGGAGAAAAATAATTTCCAAGATTTCCAAAGAAGATTCTATCCTGAGCATAGAGCCTGTTATAGAATGGGAACGGATTACAGAGAAAACATGCACTACCGACCTCTCGACCCCTCTCGAAGACGAGGACAGTGTATATACTTATTTTGAGGTTGAGCTTTCCAGAAATGCTCCTGTGGGGGCAGAGCATTTCTATGCCCTGACCCGTGAAGGGACACTTAAAGTAGATGCGGTTACCAGCTCGTTTATTTCGGACGACAGTCTCAGGGAAGTGCCTGCTCCTTATGAAAATTTTGAGCAGAGAAGAGAAGGTGCCATTTCGGTAAGGACAGTTGGATACGGGACAGGTAGAATATATATTTCAAGAGAAGAACGCCCTTCAAGCCTTGTGCATTCTGTCGTGGGACAGGTAACAAAAGGGCTGGAACTCATAAAACTTGCAGAAAAGGGGCAAAAACTGTCAGTAGAAAGTCTTCCTCCCCAGATCGTCCTTCTAGGGCACAGCTTTGAAGAGGTGGAGCCTTTACTTTCCTCTATTGGAGTTGAACTGATAAAAGAAGGCTACGCCGGAGAAGATTCGGTGATTGTCAGGCAGGAACCCCCAACTACCCTGGAAATTCTCGGAGAGGCTAAAGTAAAGGCATATGCCGTAGCCAGGGCAAAACTCATCGAGGTTGAACTTTATACGGAGATAGCTCCAAAATCTATTGACTTTTTCCGCCACGCTCTTGATCTTAAAACCAAAACCGTCGGAAAACTTCCCGTTCATATGATATACGAGACCACTTACCTTTTTAAAACGGAAAAGGAAATGGTGAAATATAAGGAAATCCTCCCTGAAAACACGCCTGAGAAGAAAGTACTGGCTGGGGAAATAGGAATCACAAACCAGGCAGCAAAGAGAATGGGTACAATAGGAGTCAGACTTATAGATGACGATCTTTTCGGCCCCACAGGAGAGAAATTCTCTTCGACAAACATTATCGGCAGAATTGTCGAGCCTGACAAACTCAAAGGCATCAAAGAAGGAGATGCCATATACATAACCGAAGTTGCACGCAAAGAAAATGGTGGCCAGAAAAATTGAGAACAGGGATAAGAATAATTAGTGAAGTATAAAAATAGCCGCATAAATTGATAAGTAATGCAACAATAAAATAATACATAAGCGAAATAAATACCCGATGCTTGAGTGGATTCACATATTTTGATTTTTTTTCAGGTGAAGTCTCCCGAAGCTAAGGAGAGACAGAAAATGACAGAGATAAAAAAGGAAGAGATTACGAAAGTTATTGTAATCAGTTCGGATAAAGTGCTGCCTTCAGACGCAGCCATGAAGATTTACGAATCAGAGTTTCCGGTTACTGTAAAGGAAACCTGCTTTGGATTGATTGTAACAGGTCCTAAAGAAGATGTTTTATCAGTGGCCGAAAAGATCCGGGAACTGGATAAAAACCATATTTTTATAAAAGATAGGGGATTTCCTGCCGGCGACGAGAGACGCTGCCGGGCAAGCCGGGGGGGAGGTCCGAGACCTGGATTCCATTTCCTGAGAGAAGAAGTTGAGATGCTCCCTGCCATAGGGGCTGCACTCGATGACCTGGAAGCAAAAGGATGTGTAAAAGAGAAGCCAGAGGAGAAACGCAGACTTAAAGTTTCGGAGCTTGAAAAAGTTATTGAAGCGGAACTTTCGAGGTGAATTTTTTGGTAAAGGTTTTCATTTACCCTATAAACAGTCTTATTCTTGCTGATCTTGTTGAACGTTTCGGGCACAGGCCCCTTAGCATGATGAACCAGATACGAGAAAAAGTTACAAACATCGGCCTGGACTCTCCCCCTATTAATATCACTTCCGAAGACCCTAAACTTGGTCTTAAATATGCTGCAATTGAAGTGCCTGCCGGAGTAAGAGGAAGGATGTCACTTATAGGTCCACTGATAGAAGAGACCGAAGCTGCAATTATAGTTGAAAATCCTCCTGCTAATTTTGGCTGTGTGGGCTGTAACCGTACAAATGAGTTAATGAAATATCTGGTCCGCTCAAAAAATGTCCCCATACTTGAAGTAAAGTATCCTGAATCCAGTGAAGAAGCCCGAGATTTTGTAAGCCAGATCGCAGAATTCCTGGAATCATTGCCTAAAGAAAATTCTGAAGAAAGTAATAAGGCAGACAAAGAAAAAACAGCTGAAGAGGAGGACAGTAAATGAGCACTGAAGAATCCGGACTTGTCAAGATTGCCCTGGTGTCCTGCGGCTCCGAATATGCGGGAGTCCAGCCTGAATTTGATGAAGCTGCAGCCAAAGTGAAAGCAAAATTTATTTTTCCTGAAGTTGACGTTGCATCCATAGACACCATAGGCAGGGATTTCGGGCTTGAAGTTGCAAGCGGAGACCTGAGGCTTATGATGGCTCGGGCAAAAGCTGTCGTTGAAGGGACAACCAATGCCGATGGAGTCTTTATCACTACCTGCTTTCGCTGTGCAGAAGGAGCTATCGTACGGAACGAGGTCAGAAGGTACATCCATAGACACTCGAATATTCCGGTTATTAGCTACTCTTTTACCGAGAGCACCACTGCAGGCACACTGCTCACCCGACTGGAAGCCCTTACTACAATTGTCAGACGCAGGCACCTCCTTACAAGGGAAGTTCAGCACGGGCTTACTGCCGGGATAGACTCAGGGTCAACAACTACAAAAGCAGTGGTAATGAAGGACAATAAAATAATAGGCAAAGGGTGGGTGCCGACAACAAAAGTCATTGAGAGCGCTGAAGAAGCATACTCTATTGCCCTGAAAGAAGCCGGAGTTTCCAGGGAAGAAGTCCAGGCTATGGGAACGACAGGATACGGACGCTTCCTTATAGGAAACCATTTTAACGCTCAGCTTATCCAGGAAGAGATAACCGTCAATTCAAAGGGAGCGGTCTATCTCGCAGACAGGCAGAAGGGGCCTGCAACAGTTATTGACATAGGCGGGATGGACAACAAGGCGATCTCGGTTGAAGATGGAATTCCGGGAATGTTTACAATGGGCGGGATCTGCGCCGGAGCTTCAGGACGTTTCTTTGAAATGATTTCAAAAAGACTTGGTGTGGATATCACCGAACTTGGAGCTCTTGCAGTTAAAGGTATGCATGAAAATGTATCCATGAACAGCTACTGCATAGTTTTCGGGATTCAGTCCCTTGTAAATTCCCTTGCCAAAGGGTCCACCCCTGAAGATGTAGCCGCTGCTGCATGTTATAGTGTGGTAGAGCAGATTTATGAGCAGCAGCTTCAGGAAGTTGACGTAAAAGAACCCCTGATTCTCGTAGGCGGCTCTTCCCTGATCGAAGGGGTTCCAAAAGCCCTTGGAAAGCTTCTCAAGATCGATGTCCTTGTTCCTGAAAACTCCCACCTGATAGGGGCAGTAGGAGCAGCACTTCTTGCTTCCGGCTTCGTGGAGGAGTGAGATCAAAATGGATTCGCTTGAGACCTTTGTTGTCGAGTCCGCAATTGATTCGGAAACGGAGTTTTACAGAAAGATCATCGAGGACAACCTTGCGAGTCTCAAGCTTGCCCCTGCAATAGGAAGAATCAAGGTAGTACTGAGACCTGAAGATTCCCTTTTCCAGATGGCAATCATCCTGAGGGATGTAGGCACCAGGGTTACGACAATCGATATTGCCGACGTGGAAACAAAACCCGTCGCCGGCGAAGTAGTGATCTCTATTAAAAAAGAACAGTATATCCCGGAACTGCTTGTAAAACTCTGGGAACGCTACGGAAAAGCAAACATCAGTCAGCCGGACCGCTGGACAGTGACCATCAGTACGGATAAGCCTGCAGAAGAGGCTGAATTTATTAAAGAAATGCTGGTTGCAGATCCCAGGCACAGGCTTCATGAAAACCTTGTGGACTTTGCAATCCGGGTAACACCAGAGGGTTTCAGGGTGCGCTACCACCTTTATAAAGGCAATCGCTTTGTATTTGTAGCATCAGAAGAAACATTAGAGCGTGAGTGGATCGAAGAAGCAGGAGCAATGCTAGACGAATTAATGGAAGGAGGGAAAAAGTAAGATGGCTGTACTCCTACCCTATCTTTATACCGGCGGAGTCCATAAGCACGGGCTTCTAATCGAACTGATGGAAGACCTTGGAGGATACATAATTCAGAAAGTGGTTACAGGGACCGAAGTCAATCTCATAATGCTTGTGCCTGAAAAAGACGTTGATATTGTGAAAAAACTTTCTAAAGAACTGCTTGGAATACTGGTGGAAGCGCCTTTAACAGGTGTGGAAATCGCAGTTGTATCCCCAACACTTGCTTCCCATCACCTGCCCCACTCAGCCTGCGATGTAGCAGAATACCTGCGTCACCCCGGAGCCAATACGAACATGTTAGGGCTCGCACGAGGGATGGGGCGAAGGGTATCCCTTTCAATGGACTACGAAAGGAAGCTGATTAACGAGCACGATATTGCAGTTTTCACCTTTGGCTCTTTCAGTGACTGCATCACAAAAAAGAAGCCAAAACTTTTTGAAGGCATAGAGATACCCATTGTGGTGACAGGTGGGCCTTCAGATCTTAAAACGGAGGATATTCAGGGAGCAGACCTCTACGTAGGAAATATCGGAAGAGTTTCCCACAGGTTAAGAAGAACTGAGGAAGTTAATGCCCTTGAGAATCTTAACCAGGAGGTTTCAAAAATAGCGGACAGTATTCGCAAACAGCAGGCAAGAGATCCTCTGGCAGTACTTCCTGCAAGGGTGATGAAAGAGATAGAAAATCAGGTCCCGGAAATCCGTACTGTGCTCTCTCCCGCCCCGCTTACCCTTCAGCTCGATGGGGTCAGGGTAAAACTGCCGTATGACCAATTCCATGAAAAAATAGAAAAGCTGGAGTTTGATGAAGGGGTTACTCTTTCAGAGCTTGCAAATATTTCTCGGTCAAAAATGAAAAATTATATATTGATAAAAATCAAATCTAAATCCGACGTAGGTTTTGCAATTTGACCCGGATTCTGTTGAGCTAAAACTATCCATTTTACATTTTTACTGGGTTTGTGCCTTTTCACTTATCCTTAAAACTGTAAAACCCGACCCGGAAAATGGGTCTAGCCCGGTTTCCACGTTAATCTATGCTGGTGGTTTCATATGGAACTTGAGGATATTGTGGAAATTTTAAAAAATGATCCCCAAAAAGTCATTCCTAAGCTCCTTGATGACGTTCGGGAGCAGTATGGAGAAGTCCCCTATATTATGAATTTTATGAAAGATCTCCCTGAGATCTTCATTCCGAAAACCCTTTATGATAACTCCATCATGCGAGAGGTAAAAAATCTCGACCAGGAAACCGTGGAACTTATCTCCATTGGAGTGGCTTCTGCCCTTCGCTGCGAACACTGTTTGAAGATGCATGTGAGAGTAGCGAAAAGGAAAGGGATTTCAAAAGAAAAAATATTTTCTGCAATAATGATAGGGGCATCTCTATCAAATGCTGCCGTGCTTGCAGAAAGTACAAGAGCTCTTGCTTCGGAATTTCCAGATGAGAATGGAAAAAATAAAGAAGAAAAAAACGAAGAAAAAGAGCAATGCGACGACCCTGACTGCGAGGTATGCAATATTGCCGGAGCACATATAAAGCAAACATGAATGAAAGCAGGCATGAATGAAAGCAGGCATGAATGAAATAAACATGTAAACCTGAAATTTAACTTTTTCAAACTGGTGGATTAAAGAACCAGTTTTCAATACTTGATTTTAAAGACATTTTCTGGTCTGTTTTATCAAAAAGTGAACCTGAGATCCAGATAGGTTTCCAGGCGAATAGATCCGCGTCAAAGTCATTATAACCATGGAACTACTTTTTGAAAAATATATTTCTAACACTGATTAACTCAAGCTGTAAACGCCAGATTAACTGTAAACATAAAAATTGCTATAAATACCAGATTAACTGTAAACATCAAACTCACGCAGGCTCGAATCAGAATCCATACTGTTTGTACAGTAGTATACCTGAAAATAGTTTAAACAAATCAATGCTGATACGGGGGCTCATCTTTATTAATCAAAAAAAAATAAATCTAATAATATTATCCTTCGTTTTATTGCTGATAGTATTTTTAATACCTGCCGTTTCCGCAGAATCCGGGGAAGTCCCGGAAAAAATTCTCGATAAACCCTGGGACCATTCCCCAATCACAGTATACATTGACGATAAGAATACCCCTTCCCGTTACAGCCCCACATATTATGAACAGGTAGAAAAAGCTCTTGAATACTGGGAAGAAGGAGGAAACGGGAACCTTAATTATACCCCTGTTTTTGAGATCGTTGATTCCGAAAATGCTGACATAAAGATAAGGTGGGTTGAAAACCTTGAGAAAGTAGAGGGCGCTCCTTCAGGTGTGGCAGGCTATGCAAAGCCGAGGATATCCGGAGACCGTTTCATTGAAGTTGAAATAGTACTTGAGGTTGGGAATTATCAGGGCAGGTCATGGCGCCAGTATGGAGACTCAACCATGCTCAGCATTTCAAAGCATGAGCTTGGACATGCCCTTGGTCTCGGTCACAGCGATAACCCGAGGGATATAATGTATCCGAAATATGAAATGAGGGATAACATTAATCCCATATTGTGGAGCAGGTATGGAGGCCTGATACGTGCAGCAGTTTTTTTAGCTCTTGCAGTCCTGCTCTTCCTGGGGATAAGCTGGCAGAAAAGCCGAAGAAAAAGAAAAAAACTCGAAGATGAGTATTTTAAAGAATAAAAAATCCAAAGGATAAAAAATGCAATACTCAGATTAAATAAAGAGCTTTGAAGGTTTTTTGTTCTCACGATCAAACCTTTCAAAGAAATCCCGGAAATAAGCCGGGAGCGTCTCCATACCGAGAATCTTTTCCAGCGAGACCCAGGAATATTCAATGTGCTCATAGCTCAATTTAACGTCAGCGACAACATACCCCCCATCAAACACGATAGCAATGACCTTCTTTTCAGTGAGTTCAAAGTTTACCTGCCCTGCAATATCGCCCGGTACCATTGTAATTCCGGTTTCCTCCCAGACTTCACGCACAACCCCTTCTTTAAGAGACTCGTCCGGGTTTACCTTTCCGCCCGGAAGGTCCCACTTTCCTGCATTGGTGCGGGAATTTTCCGAGCGCCTGAGCAGCAGAAATTCCCCTTTTTCGTTCCGGATGAGAGCATATACGGAAATGATATAAGGTTTCTCCAGGTTCATGTAATATTATCTACAATTTCTCTGCCTTAAAGAATGGCTCTTTCAAGATTTTCACGGTAAAAATTACAATTAAAGCCCATTCTCAAAAAGCATTTTCAAAATTTAAGCATCAAGAAAGCCCAGAAAAGATTAAAAGATATGAAAAGGGATTTTGATATGGTTTACCGGACAGGAAAAACAGTATATATAGACCTTGGCTCGGAATCGGTTAATGCTGTAGAGACTGATGAAAAGTTAGTCCTCAATTACCTTGGAGGGAGAGGGCTCGGAGTAAAACTGCTTTCCGAACTGGCAGATGCTGATATTGATCCCCTCAGCCCGTTAAATCCACTTATTTTCACTGCAGGGCTACTCACGGTCCTTGCTCCCATGTCTTCAGGTGCAATTGTCACATCGAAATCCCCCCTCACAGGCACGGTATTCAGCTGGAACACAGGCGGAGGCTTTGGAAGGGAACTGAAAACAGCTGGAATTGATGCGCTTGTGATTACCGGAAAAGCAAAGAGGCCTTCTCTTGTGGAGGTAAAGGGAGAGAAGATAAAAGTCAGGCAGGCAGACCATTTATGGGGTAAAAATACGGGAGCATGTACCGAAGCCCTGAAAAATAAAGGAAGCGCCGCCTGTATAGGCAGGGCAGGAGAAAAGGGAGCCCTTATTTCTTCTTTTGTAATTGATTCCATTCACAGCGGCCGGGGAGGCCTGGGAGCTGTTGCAGGCTCAAAGATGTTGAAAGCGGTGATTGTAAAGGGTGAAAAAGAGATCCTGCCTGCTAGCCCTGAGAGTTTTGGGGATCTCAGGGCAAAAATGTTGAAGCTTTTTGAAGCAAACCCTGTACTTTCCAAAGGGCTTTCAAATTACGGCACTCCTGCATTTGTCAAGCTACTGGACTATATGGACCTCATCCCGGGAAGAAACTTTTCCGAAAGAAGGACTTCTTTTGCTGACCGTTTCTCAGGTGAGTATATAAAAGCCAGTTTTGATCTCGAAAAAGAAAGCTGCCCCTCCTGCCCCCTGAGCTGTAAACGGAGAATAAAAAAAACAGGGCAAATTCTTCCTGACTACGATTCTTTATGGGCTTTCGGATTTAACCTTGAAAACCCCGACTTTAACTACGTGCTCCTGGCAGACAGAATATGCAAAGACTACGGGCTTGACCCTGTTTCTGCGGGTTCGGTACTTGGCGCTCTGGCAGAACTCAAATCAGAAAAAATAGAGGCAAGAGAACTTGAAGGTCTGCTTGAAGAAATGGGAGAAGGAGGCAAAGCCGGGGAAGGTGCCAGAAAATATCTCTCAAGCCGGGGGAGAGAAGATATCAGCATGGATGTAAAAGGGCTTGAACTCGCAGGGTTTGACCCCAGGGGGATTAAAGGTCAGGCTCTGGCTTACGCGACTTCCTGCCACGGCGGAGATTATCTTACAGCCTTTATGGTAGGGCCGGAAGTTCTAGGAAAACCACTGATGCTGGACCGCTTCAGCCTTAAAGGAAAAGCCGGAATCCTGCAGGCATTTGAAAACATGACTGCTGTGCTTGATTCTCTTGTACTCTGCCCGTTCTCGGTTTTTGCCGTAGGCGAAGAACTCTGTTCAGCTTTATTATACGCCGGGACAGGAATAAAAATATCTCCTGCAGAACTCCTGAAGGCTGGGGAAAGGATCTGGAATCTTGAAAGAGTTTACAATATAAAAGCAGGATTCTCTCGAGAAGATGATACACTCCCGCAAAGGCTGTTCGAAACGAGTGAATGGAAAGGAATTGGAATAGATAAGCAGGAGTTTAACGCAGCTCTCCGGGAGTATTATCATTACAGGGGCTGGGACAGAGAAGGCGTGCCTCTCCAGGAAAAGCTTGAAGAACTGGAAATCGCATACTGAAAAAATTGAGAAGAATTAAGGGATTTTGGGCAAATCTTAAATTCCTAAGAAAAAATGTCCACAGAAATTAATAATAATCGCCTTTGAACTTTGAAAAGTAATATTTTACTCAAATAAATAAAACTGTCCGGTTTTTCGAGAGAAATCCTCTGAAATTATGCCCGGAAAAACGAAATCTCGCATAAGCGTTATATACTCTAGGATAATTAATCGTATTAGTCTCGACCTGTCAGGTTGCACAGGCATTCAGATAATAATTACTTCCAGCTTTTCTATACGAGCAGTTAAGTAAAGTATGGATGAAAGGGTAGACAGGCTTAAAAATTAAAAAAGCCTTCTTATACCACTTCACCGGAATTGGCGCTGAAAACTTTAGATCAAATCCGGTATGACGTTTACAGCTTATTATAAATATATAAAATGTAAGGGAGAATCACTATGAAACAGCAGGTAGAAGTAAAGGAACTTAAAGAAGGAAAATATGTAATTATTGACGATGAAGCATGTGTGATAAAAAGCATTACCAAGTCAAAACCCGGGAAACACGGAGCCGCAAAGGCAAGAGTAGAGGCAATAGGCCTTTTTGACGGCCAGAAGCGCTCTTATATCGGGTCCGTAGCAAACAAAGTTTATGTCCCGATCGTGGAAAGAAAGAGTGCACAGGTTATCTCAATCACCGGAGACATTGCCCAGCTTATGGACATGGGAGACTTTTCGACTTTTGAAATCGTAATTCCTGATGAATTAAAGGAGAGAGTAAAAGAGGGCGAAGAGGTATCCTATATCACAGCCCTCGGAAAGGTCAAACTCGATATAAGGACGTAATCATTGAAAAACAGACAAACAAAAACTCAGGTTAATACAGAGCCTGAGTTCTCTTTTTTACTAATTAAACAATTTACATCAGGTATAATTTACATCAGGTAAGAGTATGTTTTTACCCAATTCCTTTATAGATGCCCTCGCAGATTACGAATCTGCACGCTACGTAATTTTTGGCGTACCCTTTGATAATACCTCTTCATACCGTGCAGGCAGCCGCTGGGCTCCGGATGCTATGAGGCAGGTTTCTGCAAATTTTGAGAGTTATAACCCGGTTTTCGACATAGACCTTGTAGACCTTCCGATATATGATGCAGGAAACCTGGAAACTTCAGCCTCGGTTGACGAGACCCTGAGGGACCTTTACGAAGAGGTAAAGGCTCTGCTGAACGACGGAAAGCTTCCTATTATGCTTGGGGGCGAGCACTCCCTGACTTATTCTACGGTCAAAGCCTGTGCGGAATTCGCAGGGGATGATTTCGGAGTCCTTATTCTTGATGCCCACTTTGACCTCAGGGAGGAGTACAGAGGGTTCAAACACAACCATGCATGTGTATCCCGGAATATTCTGGAAAATATCACGGATAATCTCGTTTCCATAGGTATAAGGAGCGGGCCCGAAGAAGAATGGATTTTTGCCAGGGAAAATAAGCTGAAATACTACACGGCAGATGATGTTGAATCCATAGGCATGGTAGAAGTCCTCAAAGAAGCGATTGAATCGCTTGACTGCAGCCAGCTCTACCTTTCCCTTGATATGGATGCAATAGATCCCGCGTATGCCCCCGGACTGGGAACACCTGAACCTTTCGGGCTGAGTGCCAGGGATGTCAGGACTGCGATAAGGACCCTTGCCCCTTACTCAATGGCTTTCGATGTTGTTGAAATTGCCCCTGAATACGACTCCGGACAGACAGCGATGCTCGGAGCAAAACTTATGAGAGAATTTATTGCCTCTCATGCAAAAAGCTGCATCAAAAAATAAAAGGATAGAATGAAAACATGAGCTATGAACTGTAAATCTACTGCAGGTAAAACGGTAAAAACAGGAAAATATTAGCTCTCAGTATCAGCTTTCAGGAAGCATTTACTGTTGAAATTCAAAATAACCGTCACTGATAGAGCAGTTTCAGCCCAATGAAGAAAATTCGGGGATGGATAAAAATATCCCATTCAAAGACTTTTCTGCTACTCAGTCCTGTTATTCAACTGCTCTATCTGACAGCTTTCGGTTCAAAAAACTGGCTCGATTATGCTCGTTTTCCCTTTTATGCACGCCAGACCGCTATGATCTTATCAATTGCTATGTGCGTGAATTTTCCATTCTTGTCAAGAGTGAGAACGTTATCTGCGCAGGCTTTAACCTTTCCGTTAAAAACGTCTGAACCCCCACAGTAAACATCCAAAACTTCGTCAAAATAGTGCTCCACTATAAAACACTGCATTTTCTGCACCTCGGTGTGTTCATTTTCGCTCCTGTGGAATAAAGGATCAGCTTCCACCCAGGTAATGGAGAATAAAAACCTGGCTGAGCAAAAAACCCGGGCTAATCCTTCAATCCATAGAATTATTCAGCGATACAGATAGCTCAAAAAAGGATTATGGATGTCCTTTTTTTCCCTTTCTGCCGCGTTATATCACCTTAAATCTGCAATTCGAAATTACTGCGGCCACATAGCTATGATTTTATCAATGGCTATATGTGTCAGTTTTCCATCATTTTCGAGGGTGAGTACATTATCTGCACATGCTTTTACGCTTCCTTTGAAAATGTCCGGCCCGCCACAGTAAACGTCTACAGCACTTTCGAGATAGTGCTCCACTATAAAAGATTGCATCATACTTTTACACTCCTGCTGATCTCCCTTTTCGGGAAACTGGTTTTGTTTATTCGGCTGTTCCTGCTTTATTGTCTGGATACCGGTTATCAAACCGATACAATAGAAACAGGTACCCTGTTAAACTAACTGCTCATTCCTTATAAGTTTATTTAAAAACTAATCTTGATTTTCCTGATGCAGAGCCTTCAAAATTAACTGGTAAATCTAGCTTAAGTGAGAAAATCCCATATCATTGATAGACAGCGATTTTACAGGAAATAAAGCAAGAAATATATACATTTTACTTCAGGTTTATTTGCGTAAAGGAGAAAAGGAAAGCTAAGTTTATCTGAAAAAAATATGAGGAGGTTTGCTTTTATAAAAAAATCGGAAAAAATACAGAAAAAAACGGAATAAAAGATTTTTTACCGATTCCTAGAAAAAGTAAGAAAAAAGTAAGAAAAAAGTAAGAAAAAACATATCAAGAGCAGTCTTACTTCCCTTTTTCCTCATAGAGAAAGATGTCTTCGATATTTGCGTTAAAAAGCCGGGCAAGCTTGAAAGCAAGGTCGAGGGAAGGGTCATACTTACCTTTCTCAATGGCATGTATTGTCTGCCTTGTGACCCCAACCCTGTCAGCAAGGTTTTCCTGGGTAAGATCGTGCATTGCCCTGTAAACTTTAATTTTGTTTTTCATATCAGCCACCGTATTCCCTGTTATAATACATATAAAACAGGGAGTAAAGCACAAGAACTCCGCAGCCTGCATAAGCCATGAAGAACCCCAGATCCACGTATCCCGGATAAGTATCTCTCATGGCTATGAGGGCTGCACCTCCAAGGGCAAAGCCCAGTGCAACTATCTGGAGAGTAATGCGGGAAGCTTTCTGGCTCACCTGATAGATCCTTTCATCTTCGACCACGCCTTCCAGCCTGCTTTTCAGAATATACATAACAGCCATGCCTGCAAGCACGACTCCTACAGCTAGCACAGGATTTCCTATAGATGCCGAGAAACCTACCACAGCTCCAATCATCATCACAATCAGGAGAGAAACTATCCGGAATTGCTTTCGCTTCATCTGAAACCACCTTGTTTTCCATTTACAGTTTTAATTAGTAGAGTTATTATTTAGTCTAAAAATTAAGTAAAGCTTTAAAGACAAATAGCAAAATTAAATTAACATAATGTAAAGAAAACATTACATTATGTAAAATAGCTAAGGTATTATTTAAAGATATCTGAAAGAAACAAAAAACAAAATGTTGAAAAATCCCTGCAAATTGATTTTGAAAAAGTATTGAAGATATTCTCTGGAAAGAGTGCCTGTAGCTCGAGCAATTGACAGAATGACTATTTTTAGAGACCAGATAATCTTAACATGCCAGAAATCAAAGTCAAAATTAAAAAATATAACAGTAGAAATTGGATACAACAGTTGAAATTTCAAAAGCTCGAGGATGTAATCGTGGATATAAATACCATGTCAGCAACACGCCAATTATTAAAAATATATATAAAGTAAGGCAGGTATTTCATTTTCATTTTGGGAATATTTCCCGGAGGAATAAGCCTTAAAGTTTGAAAACATCAGTCAGAAACCAGAACGAACTGTTAGAAGAATTCAAATAAGAAGAGAATATTATAAACATTATGGAGGATAAATTTTTAAAATATGTTGAGATTATATTTTGCATCACTCTCTTCATACTTTTTCTAATTTCCAGTTTCAATACACCTTCATGAACTAATTGAGTAGACAATGACATCAATGACATAATTTATTTTTGCGTTTTCCGGGGAGCGAAATAGATGGAAGACTATTTGCTGGCAAATGTTGATGTGATTCTCGGCTTTGCAGTCGTAATTCTTACTATATTTTATAGATTTGAATTCCCTCCGATACTGGGCTTTCTTGTAACCGGGATGCTAATAGGGCCTTACGGTCTTGGAATCCTGAGCGGAGGGGAGATAGACATGACTTCCGAACTCGGAGTAGTCTTTCTGTTATTTACGATAGGAGTAGACCTCTCCTTAAATGACCTCTGGAAAATGAAAAAAGCCATAATGGGCGGAGGAGTTCTTCAGATCCTTTTTACAACAACTCTAGCTTTTATTATATGCACATGGATTGGATTCAGTTCTGCCACATCAATTTTTATAGGGCTCCTGATTTCACTTAGCAGTACCGCAATAGTACTCAAAGTTTTTCAGGACAAAAACGAGGTTGATACCCCACACGGAAAAACTTCACTCGCAATTCTGATCTTTCAGGACCTTGCCATAGTCCCTCTTATTCTTATAACTCCAATACTTGCAGGAAGTTCCATAAGTTTTGATGGAGCTTTTTCCAATATTTTCTTTAAAGGCTCACTGATCATCTTTGTTTTTATCCTGAGCTCCAGATTTCTGGTCCCCTGGATATTTTACTGTGTAGGCAGGACAGGCAGCAAACAGTTATTCCTTGTCAGTGTTGTTTTTATATGCTTATCCGCAGCAGTCTTTACATCAAGCATTGGCCTCTCTTTAGCCCTTGGAGCTTTTTTAGCCGGGATAGTCATCTCAGGGTCCCAGTACAGCCACCAGGCGATGGGAAATATCCTGCCTTTGAAAGATATGTTCATGAGCTTTTTCTTTGTGTCCATAGGTATGCTTCTTAACATCAGCTACCTGCTTGATCATCTCCCTCTCCTGGCTCTTGCTGCAGTCGCCCTTATTATTATAAAATCAATTGCAGGAATGCTTATCACCATTATTCTTGGATATCCTCTCCGTACAACTATAATTACAGGGCTTGCACTTTCACAGGTAGGAGAGTTCTCATTTGTTCTTTCCAAACTGGGGCTGGAGTGTTCTCTCCTTTCGAAGGAGACTTACCAGGCATTTCTTGCAGTTTCAATCATTACCATGGGAGTTACACCCTTTTTGATCAATGCTTCTTACAGGCCTGCTGAGTTCATTGTCAAAAAGGCTTCAGATTCTGTATATGGCATGAAGCTCGTACGTGGCTTTTGCTCAGGTCCCTTTGAAGGGAAAGAATGCGTTGAACCTGAGATAAAAGATCATCTTATAATGGTAGGTTTTGGATTTTTCGGAAAAACGATTTCAAAAGCTGCAAAAGCTGCAGGTATTCCATACATCATCCTGGAAACAAACCCCGATATTGTTAAGCAGGAAAAAACAAAGGGTGAAAGAATACAGTACGGAGATGCAACATTCGGGGCTGTCCAGGAACATGCAGGAATCAGGAACGCAAGAGTGCTCATAACCGGAATATCCGATTCGGTTGCCACAAGAAAAATTGTAGAGAAGGCAAAAGAGTTGAATCCAAATATCTATGTAATTGCAAAGGTTCGGAACCTGCAGGAAATGAAGCACCTCCATCACCTGGGTGCGGATGAAATTATCCCTGAAGAATACGAAACCTCAGTAGAAATATTTGTCCGCCTTCTCGAAAAGTATCTTGTGCCGAGGGAAAATATTGAAAAGATGGTAAATGATTTGAGAGCTAACGGTTACAGAAGATTGAGAAAACTGTCAGTCGATCAGGATACAGATAATGAATTCAGCATAAAGGATGAGCTTCCGGGTGTTGAGATCCAGGTTCTTAAAGTGGGGAAAGGGTCAGGTTTTGACGGAAAAACCCTTGCAGAGATGGAATTCAGGAAAAAGCACGGAGTAACAGTACTTTCTGTCCGCAGGGGCTCAGAAATGATTCACACTCCTGAAGGCGATTTCCTTCTCAAAGCAAAAGATGCCTGCGTTCTTCTGGGAAAGCCTGAAAGCCTGCTCAATGTGAGAAAGTTGTTTGAAAGCATCACCGGAGAAGTAAGACCTTCTTTTCAATCCGGGAGTAAAATTGAGCTGATCCCAAAACCGGATTCATTCCCACATAACTAAAAGTTCAGAATTACTTAAATACTCAGGAATACAGACAGGCATTTTAAATTCGAGGTTAAGAGAAGTGGACTTAAATTCTGGGACCAGCAACTATTATTGAAAGCCTGCAGGAGTAATTCTGAAAGGGTAATTCTGAAATAATGAGAGGCAAATGAAGACTATTTTTCTTTATATTGCAATAAACATCTGATGTCAGAAAGATATCCACATTACCCCGAACGTCTATTTATGAACCGGAACTTTTCTGTGATCTGTCATGCATTTCACAGAAGTAACGGGTGATGCCAAACACTTTCTCCAGAGGGACTGTAAATCCTACGCCTGTTCCAGGCTCATCGAGTTTTACCGCCTCAGTAATGGATTTCAGGATATTGTCTGCTATACATGATTCGGTTATGGTAAGAACGATTTCCTTTTCAGGTTCTATCATCAGACCAAGAATACTCTTATTTTCGTGTATACCTGTGCCGCGCCCGTATAAGATTGTCCCACCCTGAGCACCAGCTTTTCTGGAAGCTTTGACCACTTCATCCCCCCATCCTTTTTTCACTATAGTTACGACCAGTAGAAAATCTCCTTCACTCGACATTATTTATACCTCCTTTAAATCGTATATAAACACCCAGCAGCATAACAAAGATAATAGGCGCAAGAGCGATCATTGCGATCAGGCCGAAACCGTCTACAAGGGGATTTCCGCCTTCCTGCGCCGAGGCTACGCCAACTGCCATTGACATGAGAAATGTCACAGCCATAGGGCCTGTTGCAACTCCACCAGAGTCAAATGCAATAGCTATGAAGTCCTTGTCGCATAACCATAACAGAACAAGGACAAGTAAGTATCCTGGAACTATTATATAAAGGAAAGGAATCCCGTAAACCAGTTTTGCCATTGCGATGGATACAAATACCGCAACTCCGGAAGAAAGCGTATAGAGCATGAGCTTCGAGCTGATATAACCGCTGGAAGATTCCTCAATTTGATAGCATAATACCCTTACAGCAGGTTCTGCGAAGGTGGCAAGAAACCCGAGAACAAAACCTATCGGGATTAACAGGCTCTTTTTATCAGAGCCACCAAAAAATTCACCTATTTCCGTTCCTATCGGGAAAAAGCCATTATAAACTCCGTATAGAAACAGGATCATTCCAATTGCAGTAAAAAAGATTCCTGTAAAGAGCTTAACCAGCTGTGATCTGGGGAGCTTCAGGTACAGGCGCTGGAATACGATAAAAAATATCACAAGAGGGATAAGTGCCTGACTTACTTCGACAACTACAGACAGTATCCCTTCTGTACTTCCACTCATGAAGACAGTACCCCCAGTAGCATCAGGCTGAGTATGGGACCTATAGAGGCAAAACCAATGAGCCCAAACCCTTCAGAAAGCTGGGATCTTTCCTGCAGTACCGAAGCTGTCCCGATCCCCAGTGCCATAATTACAGGCACGGTCATTGGTCCGGTGGTCACACCTCCCGCATCAAAAGAAATAGCACGGAACTCCGCCGGTGTGATAAAGGACAGAAAGATTATGAGAAGGTAGCTTATTGCAAAAAGATATTTTATAGGGATTCCGTAAATTATCCTGAGGATGGAAACGGTCACAAAAAACCCTACTCCAACACCTATTGATACTATCAGTATATTTCTGTCTATGCTGTCTTTTGAGACTGAATCGATCATGCTGCTCAGGACTCTTACATCGGGTTCCGCAACAGTTGTCAGAAAAGAGAGAAAAAATGCTGCAACTGCAATAAATATCAGTGATCCGTGCTTTGGCAAATTAGACCCTATCGCTTCACCCATTGGCAGCATGCCCAGTTTGACCCCCATAAGAAAAAAAGTCATTCCTGCTATGACCATTATTGTCCCGGTCAGGAAGGACGCCAGATGTCCCAGGTTCGAGCCGAGAAATACCAGCATGATCACTATCACCGCCAGTGTTAGAGGCAATACCGCCTGAATAACTTCAAGAAAAGTCTCTTTAAAATCTCTCATCATAAGAATTTTCCACCAGATAAATAATGAAAGGTAGCCATAAACGTGAAAAGCGGAAATATTCAAAAATATTTAATTAACGAGACTGAATTGGAATCTAAATTGCCGCTAATAGTCATCGAAATTTCAGTTTGCAGGTCTGAAGCTACGCAAGATTAAGTATTAAGTATTGTTAAATGTAAGCACTAATAAGCGTGTAAGTATTAATAAATTTACATAATAATATAAGTAAATATTCATGTATTCGTATTCGCGTATCCTGACTTCCGGCGTTATCCCTGAAATTGTTTATTTTCAACCTTACCTGAAAAATACCGGGATAAAGAAACATTATCCCACCTGATCTTCAAAAAGCTTTTTAACTTCATCAAGCTTTTCAGGAGGGCTGATCACAAGCAGGATATCGCTTGAATGGATTTTGGTCTCTGCTTGCAGCTCGGAGATAAGTTTATGATTTCTGGAAATTGCAAGTATAGAGACTCCATATTTTTTCCTGACGTTGAGATCTCCAATGGTCATTCCTGCCGCCCTGGAAAGTTCCCCAACCCTGATACTCCTTATTTCCACATCTGCAAAATCGAGAGCCAGGTCGCAGAACTTTTTCCGGGGAATGTCAGGACTGCGAAGCATCCTGTAATGGTCGGAGCGTAAGGTTGAGCCCAGAGAATCGATTTCACTTGAAGGAACCAGATACCTGTGGAGCACTCTTGTGAAAATTTCTATTGAGCTTTCAAACTCATCCGAAATAACTTCATCGGCTCCGGCGATATGAAATTTATCCAGCTCGCTCAGGAAATGTGTCCTGGCAATAATATGGACTTCAGGGTTTAGCCGCCTGGCAGCTTCAATAACTCTTCTGGCACTTACCGGATCCCCTGCGGTCACAACAACCGATTTCGCAGTCCGGATACCGGCATGTTCCAGAACAGCTTTCTGGGCAGCGTCTCCATAAAGGATATGTTCTCCTTTCTGTTTCTCCTGCCTGACGGTTTCGGGATTGATCTCGATTATCCGGTAGGGGATAGAAGATGACTTTGCAGCCGCTGCGACATTTCTCCCATTTATTCCGAAACCTATTACAATCACATGATTTTCAGGTGCATCTTGAGGTACGTGCTCCTTAAAATGCCTGTACCACCCGGTTTTTACTATTGAAGGTAAGGGGAGAGACTCGGCAAATGATGTAGTCCGATACCCCATGCTCATTATGAAAGGAGTGAGTACCATGGAAATTACGGCGATATCTAGAAACTCCTGATAAATTTCAGTAGTTATCAGCCCGCTCGTAAAGCCTACCTTCGCAAGAATCAGGGAAAATTCCCCAACCTGAGAGAGGGAGAAACCGACCAGGATCATGGTGTGCAAAGGAAAACCTATAAGGAAAGTGCTAAGGGAATTTGCTGCAGCTTTCAAAATCAGCACTCCAAGAGTTGCAGCCAGTATTAAGGGTAAATGTTCTCTTAATACACCCAGATCAAGAAGCATCCCCATTGAAATGAAAAAAATGCTCATAAACATATCCCTGAAAGGAATTAAGTTCCCAAGAGCCTGGATCGAATATTCGGACTCTGAAATGATCAGACCGGCAAGAAAAGCTCCAAGAGCCAGAGAAAGACCGACCATGGAAGTCAGCCAGGCAACCGCGAGTCCGATTGCCACAACACTCAGGAGAAACAGTTCGCTATTACGCGTCTTTGCTACCTGGAACATAATAAAAGGGACTGCATATCTGGCGCTGAATATAGTAAACAGTATGAGCCCAAATCCCTGCATGATAAGTTCTAAGAAAGATTTTTCCGTTCCCTGAGTTCCCGCAAGGAGAGGAATCAGGAGAATTATCATTACTGCAGCTACGTCCTGGAAGATCAATATCCCCAGGGAAGTCCGCCCGTGAAGACTGTAAATTTCCCCTTTTTCCTGCAAGATTTTAAGGACTATTGCCGTGCTGCTCAATGCCACCAGGAGTCCGAGGAAAATTGCAGTTTCTCTGGAAATTCCAAGAATGAGGAAAATAAAAGCGGCAGCAAGAGTAGTTATAAAAAGCTGCAACCCTCCTCCAAAGATGACTATTCTGCGAAGCTGCAGGAGTTCACGCAGGGAAAATTCCATCCCGATAGTAAAGAGCAGCAATATGACTCCTATCTCAGCCAGCATTTCAATATTGCCCAGATCTTGGACCAAGCCCAAACCAAAAGGCCCCGCAAGGATGCCAACAAGCAAAAAACCCACCAGCGGAGCTATTTTCAGCTTTGAGAAGGTGAAAACTACGGGAATAGAAAGCCCGAAAATAATGAGTAAGTCGGTTAAAAGATCTGTTGCCATTAATATATATTTAAATTTCAAATGATATAAATTTCATCATATTATCTATTATCGAAACATTGAAAATCTGTAACCGAAAAAAATGAAAAAACAATAATGAGGGACCAGTAATGAAAAAAGAGTGATGAAAAATCAATAATGAAAAATTTAATGGCGAAAAAATAATATTTTAAGAAACTGACGACAAAAAATTAATATTTTTAACCATTCATCGTCCTTCGTGCAAATAGAAAATATTGGACATTATTTGAGTTGATCTCAAAAATCATTCAGTGCCATTATATATAATTCAATATTTAATTTTAGAATTCAAGTTTTATTTTATAATTCAAGTTTTATTTTAAAATTCAAGTTTTAATTTGAGAATTCAAATTTTAATTTTAGAATTCAAGTTTTAATTATAGAATTCAGAACTTAATAGGTTATTAACGGAGCGAACTTTAAAGGGATAAAAGTTTAACCCTGAGAAAAGCTCATTTTAAAATCTATATAAAGTTTTTTTCAGGATGGAAGAAGAATAGCTTTTCTATATAGAAATTATCTATTCTGGAAGCTTTAAAAGGTTATTAAAAGAATTAAACTCTTTTTTTTCAGGCTTGCAATATTCAGGAATGATTAAATAAGGAATAATCTGGATCCTGCTACATTATAAAAGAATAAAGAGATAAAACAGGTTTGAAAGAGAAAAAACTGAATATAAAAGGAGCTTTTTTGGAGCTTTTCATAAAAATATAAGGATTATTACAGCTCATTTCGATAAAAAAGTATTTAATAGATGTGTTTAATCTTAAAATTAATCAATTATAGACGCATTTTCTTTAAATAAGCTGGGAAAGACAGGATTTAGTTCATAGAACATATTTAAATTTTTCACATATTATAGATATTTTATGTTCTGGACATCTGTCCCTTAATTTTTCTTCCAGCAGTCACGAGGTTTAAACGTGAAATCCAGGATAAAAGACTGTTTTAATGCATCCGAAGAAGAATTTTCAGACTGGAAATGGCAGTATAGAAATAGAATTACCACCGTTGAAGAACTCGAAAAACTGATTCTGCTTTCGGACACGGAAAAGAGAGACATAAAGAAAGCGCTTGAGGTTTTTCCAATGGCTATTTCCCCTTATTATGCCTCACTTATCGACCCTGACGACCCGGAATGTCCTGTAAGACTGCAAGCTGTGCCACAGTCAGCCGAGCTTCAAAAATCTTCCCGGGAACTTGAAGACCCTCTCTGTGAGGACCAGGACTCACCATCTGAAGAGAGCTGTATAACCCACAGGTACCCGGATAGGGTTCTTTTCCTAATCTCAAACCGCTGTGGGATGTACTGCAGGCACTGCACTCGCAAGCGCAGGGTCGGCAACAGAGAGCATGACTATTCTGAAAAAGCAATCCGGGAAGGAATCGAGTACATCCGGATGCACCATGAAGTAAGGGATGTGCTTCTTTCAGGAGGAGATGCCCTGCTGGTATCTGATGAAAGGCTGGACTGGCTTTTAGGTGAACTCTTCAGCATTCCTCACGTAGAGATAGTAAGGTTAGGTACAAGAGCACCTGTGACCCTGCCCCAGCGCATAACCCCGGAACTGTGCGAAATCCTTGGAAAATATCCGTCGGTCTGGCTCAATACTCATTTTAACCACCCAAAAGAGATCACTCCTGAAGCTAAAAAGGCAATGAATATGCTCGCCTGTGCTGGAATTCCACTTGGCAACCAGTCCGTACTCCTCAGAAGGGTAAATGACTGTCCGGTGATAATCAAAAACCTCTGTCACGAACTCCTGAAGATAAAGACCAGACCTTATTACCTCTATCAGTGTGACCTCTCTTTCGGGCTGGAACATTTCAGAACCTCAGTTGCAAGGGGCATAGAAATAATAGAGATGCTAAGAGGGCACACATCAGGGCTTGCAGTCCCTACTTTTGTGGTCGACGCTCCGGGAGGGGGAGGAAAAATTCCTGTAGGGCCCAATTACCTGATCTCAAGCTCGGATACAGGAGTTACTCTCAGAAACTACGAAGGGGTAATCTGCGTATATCCGGAACCTGCAGAGTACTCCTCAAAGTGCCAGCAAAAATGTACTATCTGTGATAAGCACCCAGGGCTTAAAAGTGATACAGGGCTTGCCAGGCTTTATGATGAGGAAAATGATGTTATCGCCCTTGAGCCGGAAGGACTTGAAAGAAAACAGCGTTTCTGAAAGGAAAAAATTCCGGAAAAACAGGTTATCTAAAATTAAAAAATGTATTTAAACTGAGGAGGGCCAGCCACGGAAAAAAACGTCTCCTTAACGCTCGAGATCAAAGAAGAACTTCCCGGGTACTGGATAAATGCAGAGTTAAAGGAATCCGAAGTAAAAAGAGCCGAACTTATAATTGATTATTATAACAGAAGAATAAAAGTCATGGACTTTATCGGACGTTTTGAGGAGATTGCAGGAGCCCTCAAAGCTCTGGCAGGAACCGAAAAAATGGGAAAAATAATCGTATATACCCCTCCGGAAAAAAAGGACGAACCAGAAACCTGCGGCTATATGGAAGAAGGTATTATCAGGAGATATTATGCAGGAAAGGACTGCCACATTTATTCAAACTACCCTGAAAGCTCCAGGGAAATATCCTTCCATAAAGAAAAAGAAGACCGGATTATCAAAAATTGCCTTAGAAAAGATAGAGGGACCGGAAAAAACCAGAAAAAAAAGAAAATTTCACGGAAAAAAGATAACTGGAAAAAACGAAAAGAGAAAAGCCGGCTTCCGGAAGGGTATACGCTAAGACCTGCAGTTCAGGCTGATGCCTCTGCAATGGCAAGCCTGTACAGCCAGGGATTTGAACTATATCCCACTCCCCTGCATATGGAAAACTACATTCTCGAAACAATGCACTCAAATGTACTTTATTTCCTTGTGGAAAAATACGGAAAAATTGTAAGCCTTGCCTCAGCAGAAATGGACCCAAAAAACAGAAATGCTGAAATAACCGACTGCCTGACAATCCCTTCAGAAAGAGGGAAAGGGCATATGAAAGAGCTTATCAGAGCTCTGGAGAAAGAACTTTCAGAAAGAAGCTTCCTGATTTCCTATACCCTTTGCAGAGCTTCAGCCCCCGGAATTAATGCAGCCTTTTCTTCCCTTGGCTATGCCTTTACAGGCAGGCTTGTGAACAACTGCAGGATAGGAAACGGATTTGAGGATATGAACATCTGGTGCAGGATGTTATGAATCCTCTCCAGAAAACCAGGATTAAGGAAGTTTGTTGATATGCTGCAGGAGCTGCTCTACAGTTTTTCCTGCAGCTTCTTCAGCCAGGTGTTTCCTGTAAGCTTTTAAAGAGATAATCCCTTTTGTGGAGTCCTGCACTACAATTTTCCCATCCATCAACATTTTCCCTTTGCCAGAACCGTCATTTACAAAGATAACAGACTCGTTTCCATTTTTGAATTGTTCGAAATATTTTGTATCTTCACCTGTGGAGGTATAAAAGAATGCTAAATTGAGGTTTGAAGAAGCGTAAACAGGAGTATACAGCCATTTATCTCTGCTGACATTCACCAGGAGAGCCTGAGAACCATATTTTTCCTCAATGGAGTTTATAGCTATAACTTCCATACCTTCTGCTTCAAGGTCTTCCTTAAGCTTCTCTTTCAAATTTACTGAAAGCGCATCCTCTCCTTCAGTATAGAGGTAAATCCTGCCAGAAGAGTTGAGTTCAGGGCTGCCTGAAGAATAAGCACTTAATCCAGAGTTTACATGGGTCTCGCTCTGTGATATTTTGAAGTCCAGGGCATAGAAAGCGGAAAGAAGAAGTGCAAAGACAAAAAAGACCAGAAGTATTTTCTTTATTTTCGGATTTTCAGACATACTTTAAAAATTCATTTTAGATATTAAAAAGGAATGGGTTAAAAAGCAGGTAAAAATTGGATAAAAATTCAGGTAAGCCTCCGGAAAAATCTCGAAGGCTTAACCTCAAACCCAGGACTCAGATAAACATAACGAACAGCACATAAGACAGCGACATCATCGCAAGGGAGTGCTTGATCCCTGAGGAAATGTTTCCCGAGCCCATTTTACCTGCAACCAGCCCTGAGCCGAAACCCTGCAGGAGAGCTGCATGGAAGAAGAGAAGGGTGTATTCCTTCAGGTCAAAACCTCCCATGGACATTGCCGGGTTACTCGAACCGTCAAGTGCAGGCAGGAAGAACGCAGCAAGCACGTATACTATCACCAGAAAAACAAAGAACGTCACAAAGATGATAAAGACATAGATAAACATCTCTGCAGAACGCTCTTTCTTGAGGTTTTTCTCGATATCTGCATCATCCGCAACCGTGCTGATAACCTGATGTATATCTCCTGTGGACTCGCTTGCTTTGGCAATAAGGCTCAGGCTGCGTCTGGTCATGTTGGTCCGGATCCTGGCTTCAAAACGCTTCATAGCGTCTACAAGGTTTGAATTCCAGCGGATATCCGCAACCGTACGTTTAATTTCGGATTTAAGCCTGCCCATATTTGACTGGGCTGTAATGGCAATGGCATCGGCAAGCAGAATTCCTGTACCGTTGATACTTGCAAGCCTTTTAAGGAATTCAGGAACCTGGTCCTCAATCTGCCTTATCCTGCGGACTTCAAGTTCGTGGAAGATTATGTAAGGAATGAAAAGAATAAGAAGAGTTGCATAGAGATAGTCGTCAAGAGTGGATGCTGTCTCGACAAAACCTCCATAGTAAGGCCCGTGTTCCATGTAAGCAGAAACAAAATATCCCAGGGCGACCGGAGCGCTCACCACGAAAGCATATACAGGTCTGTCAATCATAGCCCTTATGGGATGCAGGAGAACTCTTTTGACTCTGGAGACCTTTTCAAAGAACTCCATTTTCTGAAGTAGCTCTTCATCAACTTCGGTTAACGGTTTTACCCTGACGTCGCTGAAAGAATCCGGCCTGATTGCAGAGATTTGCTCTTCAGGCATCTTTTCCGCATCTCCTGTAAGCATATCCAGAAAGACAAGGAAAATCATGGTCCCGAAAGGAATTGCACCGTATACAAGGACATAGAGCTGGGTTGGGCCCCCGTTATCGATCATATTCATAACAACGAGGATAACCATAAGGAAAAGGGGACCTACAACGAACACCGTAATATAAACCTCTGCCAGGAGACCGAGGGTTTCAAGGAAACGTTTGTGTTCCTTATTTGCATTCGATTTATAAAGGTCAGTCTTGTTTTTCAGGTAAAGAGTAATGTCTCCTCCGCTTGAAACTATAGAAATCAGACCGTCTACAAGGTCTTTGAACTGCTCAGAAGGCGTCCTGTCAGCAGAGTCCCAGAGAGAATCCTGAAGGTCTTTTCCAAAGTACTCTATATCCCTGACAATATTCCCGAATTCACGGGCGGTGGTCCCGTAAAGATGGGAATGCTTCGAAAGCGACTTCATGATATCATAGATGGTCATGCCTCCGCCTCTCTGCAGGACATAGAGAAAAGCTGTTGCATGAGGCATTGATGCGTTGATAGCGCGCTTCCTGCTGTCAGCCTTCATGGGCGGGTATGCCATGATAAGCCCGTAAGTAAGGGCAGAAATCATAGAAAAGAGAATGATTCCCCCTATAACCGTAAGGATAAAAGGGAGATGAGATTCGATAAATGCAGGAGTCTCAACCGCCCGGGTTACCCTGTTCGAGATGCCGAACATTGAAACAATGCTTTCCGGAGTAATTCCCCGGAAAAGTTGACTCCCGAGAAGCAAGCCTGCAAGCCCTCCAAAAATTCCCGCAAGCAGGGAAAATAAAATTGCGGTTGAAACATACTGCTCCACAGGCAAGGGAATTTGGGCCTGACGAAGCTTTATCCTGAGAAGGGCAAACTTATCTTCTTTTTCAAGAATTTTTTCTCCGAAAATCCTGAATGCCAGGGTATTTATAGCGTTCATGGATACCCCCGATTAACTGTGATGTGCTACCATATCCCGCAGGGTATCGTTTCCAACCGCTTCCATTACAAGCTGCGGATTTGTAGCATACATATGTACTATAAGGGAAACGCTCACGTAATCACGGATCTGTTTTGCTGTCATATAGGCAAGGATTTGCTCCCGGTTTTTAAATTCAATAAAGAGTTTATCAGGGCTCCATCCTCTTGCTCTCATAATCTCATTAAGCACATAGGAATCGCCTGCCCGCTTGAAGTTATCGTGCACCGGCTCCCAGCGGTAGAGTTCATTGATCCTCAGACTTCCTGACCTTGCGTCAAGTCCTGTGATCTCCACTATTGTTTTGGTTCTCCTAACTCTGGTCTCATTGACATAGGTCTGCATCTGAATGCAGATGATACCAAGGGCCTGCATCATTACATGAGGTACGTTGATAGGCTCGTTCTCAAGCCTGTTAACTACAGTCTGCACATCGCTTGCATGCATTGTTGAATAGGTGGTGTGGCCTGTCGACATTGCCTGGAAAAGGGTAAGAGCCTCTTTACCACGTACTTCGCCCACCAGGATATACTCAGGACGCTGCCTGAGAGCAGCTTTCAGGAGCTCATACATTGAAACTTCGCCAGTACCTCCAACTGTGAACGATTTCCTGGTTGCTCCTGCAATCCAGTTTTCATGGTAGAGCATTATTTCCCTTGTGTCTTCAATGGACACCACTTTTGACAGCCTTGGAATAAAAAGAGAAATAGCATTCATAAGAGAAGTTTTACCTGAGGCCGTGCCCCCAGCAAAAAGCACACTGATATTGTTTTCAATTGCAATCCAGTAGTAAGCCATCATTTCGACACTGCATGTGCCGTACCGCATCAGGTCAACAGGAGTTATCGGATCTCCTTTAAACTTACGGATTGTGTAAGAACTTCCCCTTGTAGTAACTTCTTTTCCGAGGGTTGCCTGAATTCTTGACCCGTCAGGAAGAGTCGCATCTACGATTGGTTCTCCTATGGAGATGTGCTTGCCGCTCCTCTGGCAGAGCTTGACAACAAGGGAATCCAGTTCTTTCTCCCCAAAATGGATATTGGTCACGATGTTGTTGTGCTTTCTATGGTAAAGATAAATAGGGATTTCGATACCGGAACAGGAAATATCTTCTATGTTCGGGTCATGAATCAGCGGGTTTATCCTTTCATATCCAATGAAATTTCTTCTCAGGAAATACATTATTTTATGAATGGAGGAAACTTCAAGGGTACTGTAATATTGATCAAAAAGCCGCATAGACCTGTTAATGAGGACGACGTCTTTTTCTTTTCCGGTTATCATGTCCTCCTGAGTAAGAACGTCTTCAAGATTATTTCTGACCCTTTCAAGAACAGTTTTTTCATAGACGGTTAGAGTAGGCTCAATAACATAATAGTATTTCATTTCCCTGTTTTCTATTATGCTGACAAAAGCGTAAGGCTCTTCTACCCAGTAGCGTTCGATTTCAGTAAATCCCGCAGGAATTTCATATTCAAGAAGAGGGCCGCAGGTTTCCGGATCATAAGGCGGAAGAACCCTTATTTCCTCGTCCTTCAAATTCCGGATTATTTCTTCAAATTTCTTTTTTGCCCCCTCAGGGGTTTTTACTTCCTCAAAGAACTCTTTGAGCTTATCACTTAATTTTTCGCCTTCTTTAATCCCCATTATGTCCCGGGTAAGACCTTTCATATTTTCGGCGAATCCGGGTTTTTTCTTGATTTTTGCCTTCCGGACAGCTTTTTTGGATTTACCTGAAGTTCGGACTTTTTTCTCTATTTTTGTTTCTTGAGAACTCTTTAATTCCTTAACTCCATCTTTATCGCCTGCAGTCCCTTCAAGATGAGGCCCTCTCGGAGGGGGAAAAATGCCTTTATTTTCAGTTTCCTGAATTAGTTCAACTTTCTTTTCAGAAGTCGCCTCTTTAGAAACAGCAGGTTTTTGTTCAGAAGCCGCATTTCCATCAGAAAAGGTCGTTTTATCGCTGTCGGGCTCGTCCGCAATTAAAGATGGGCCATGTAAAACTTCAGATTTCAAACCCCCTTCAGCCCCTGTTTCCGGGGAAAAACTCTCAAATTGTACAGGTTCCAGTACAGGTTTGGTTTTACGGCTTTCTACCTTGATTTTCATATCAGGGAGATGAGTATTTTCATTTTGAGCATCCCCATCTTCTTCATTCTCATTTTTTGCAATTTTATTGAAATCATTTTCATTTCCCGCAGTTTCATCTTTTAAAGCTTCCTGCAGGATATTATCCGTATCTGCATCTGTATCCTTTCCAGCCTGAGGGCTGCTACCGGGCGTATTAGCACCGGTTTCATAAGGAATTTTCTTGACAGGCACCTGTAAAAGATAGGATTTGCCTGCCTGAACATCTTTTTCCTCGCCTGTACGCATGTTCTTTTCTGATCTTTCTGAGTCATCCGGAGATTTCTCGTTTTTAGAAACCATAGAAGCTCACCCCACCGGAGATTAGTCCCCTCGTAAATTCGGCTATCAGTATAAAATAATAATATAAGTTCTGTTTAAATTTATCCTAATTGTTAAAGGTCTCCAATAGTATTCATCGTGTTACTAAACAATGATATTTCATTCGAAATTTAATTTACTCTTCAATGAATATAGAGAAAAACTACTGAAAATTTTGAAATTAATTAAATAAGAAATAGCGTTTAATAGTATAAATCTTTTCATGAAGATAAATCATAAAAAATATATTATATTTAATTTGTATTGAAAATTGAATTCAAATTTAAAAGCTAATATCCATACAGGAAAATATAAAAAGGATTTTTAAGAAAAATTATTTGAAAAGAGAGATTATTTGAAAAAGAGAATAGAATTATAATTAATCAGAGGCTCAAAGGAGTTTAATCCCGGATGAGGTAATTTCAAATCTAATAGGGTTTAAACTGAGGCATGTCCGTCTCATTTTAGGAATTCTTATGTAGCGTTCAATGTTTCCCGTATATGGGTTTTCGTCTACCATAAGCCGGAGAGAACCGCTTACAGAATATTCGGCAAGGTTGTGAGTCATCTTGCAAGCCGTGTCGTCCATGACAAACATTGCCGTGCAGTCACCTCTGGTGCTCAGGATAAAATTCAATGCGTCAAACTGGTCCCTGAAATCCTGTATAGAGAGCCTTAGTGTGAAAACCCCTATATTGTCAATAACCACGACATCTGTTCCTTCAGGTACATAATCAGAAAGGGTGGGCAGTTCAATTTCAAGGCCTTCGGGAGTGAAACCGAATTTGGAAGTCTGAACTTTTTCCGAGCGGTTCTGAAAGGACCTCTCAATAGCAAGCTGACCATTTTCATAATATTTAGTAAGCCCGAGACCCAGCATTTCGGATAGGTCAAGAATATCCTCAGGAAGTTCTTCCGTTGCAACCAGAACACACTTTTTACCATCAAGGCATGCCCTGTGCAGAAAATGAATGGTAAAAGTTGTTTTACCGGTTCCTGTATCCCCTGTGATAAGGAGAACCCTGCCCGCCAGGTATCCACCGCCGATTCTTGTGTCAAGCTCAGGTATCCCTGATGATATCCGTTTCATTGTTTTAACTCGGTCCATTTTATCATAATCTTTAACCCTCTGAGTTGCAGTACAGAGAAGAGGGCTAGAATTGAATTTTATTTATAGAGTATAAGGAGAGCTCTTATATAAAATGTACATACAGAAAAGAGAAGAAAATAGATAAAGAAGAAATAAAAATTAAAAAGATATTAAAAAAGAAACGACGAGAGGGGGACTCGAACCCCCGGGATGCGGAGCATCACGGGATTAGCAATCCCGCGCCATACCGGGCTTGGCTATCTCGTCACATTGAACTTTAGAAACGCGTCCCCTAAAACGCATTTCATATATTTAACCTTTTCCGGAGAGAGAAACATATTTAAGGGATTGATTAAGTGAAAAATCACAGTTATATTATAAAACCAAACTTTTCAAATGGATTCAATAATGGATCAAGTGATGAGCACGCCTCAGGTCGCTGCGCCTCGGAAGCTCCAGTAGGCTGAGATCTCTTCTCCACCCCGCGACCCCGCAAGCGACGGTTGCCCACAGTGAGTCTGCTCCCTTCCGGGCCTCGACCGGTTTCCACGGTTAGGGTATGAGAACCTGTTTTCCAGCAGGCCCGCATACCTGCACCATCCAAGCAGGACGGGGCTTCTCAGTTGAGACTTCAGGCTGGAATCTCTCTGGCACATCTTCCTTTGGCTTCGTCCCCCGCGTATCGGCGATTTCGGGTTACAGGTAACGCCGGGCTACCCGGACTAGCTCATCAGCTATACAAAGACATATGTAGTATATAAAAATATCTTACCCGTATCTCTCCCGATATCTATTTTTTAGTAAAATAGTCCGGATATTTAATCAGCCTGAAAAGAAAAAGCAAAGACGGAAAAGGTATTTTTTACACATAGAACAGGAAAATTAAAAAATTAGCCAGGTATTAAAATATTAGATAAAGAATAAATCCCCGCATTTATTTATACGTCATTTTTCAAAGTAATATTACACAAAATCTCAAACGGCTTAAGTGATATGTCAAAAACCCGGAAAAATAAAAAGATGAGGGGATCTATATGAGATATGGAGTTGCAGTTGACCTGGGAACAAGTGGGTATCGAGCTCAGAAGATTGACATGGATACCAGAGAAATCAAAAGGACAGTAATAACACTGAGAAATCCTCTTCCCGGAGCGAATGTGATGGATCACATGGACTTCGCAATTCGCTACGGGCAGGATCTTGCACATGGGCTATCGGTAAATGCGGTAAAAACCCTGCTCCAGACGCTTGATGTGCCTAGCGGGGAACTGGACAGAATTTCAATCTGCGGAAACCCGATTCAGTTGTCTATTTTCCAGGGAATCACTATCGAAGACCTGGCTTACGCAGGGGAACGGAAGAAAAAGAAGTACAACATACAGGAACAGACCAGAAACGCGAGGATAATACCCAGCAGCGAAATTTCAGGGCTTGAAGAGTTCAACTGCGAAGTTGTAGTCCCTCCTGCCATAAAACACGAGGTAGGAGCGGATGCCCTTGCTCTCATAACCAAATCGGGAATGCTTGAAAGTGACGAAATATCAATTGCAACGGATTATGGGACAAATGCCGAGATGGCACTCAAAGTAAAGGATATCATTTATACAGGCTCGGCAGCAGCAGGTCCTGCGCTTGAAGGGCAGCAGATAAAGCACGGAACCCTTGCTTCTCCCTTTGCAATTTCGGACTTTGAATTCGAAAACGGGGCATTGAGGAACTATGTATTGAACGAAGAGATGAAACCCGACCCTGGGGATCTTGTTGACCCTAAAACCGGAGAAATCCTTGAAGAAGGTAAGATTAAAGCAAAAGGGATCACAGGTACTGGAGTTATTGCCCTTATTGAAAAAGCCATAGGGTATGGCCTGGTTGAACTTCCGAAAGTCAAGACCCCGGACGGATTTATTCACCTGCAGAACAATATTTCTTTCTCGGAAAGAGACCTGAAAGAAGCCGGAAAAGCTATTGGCGCTATCAGAGCAGGGCATATAACTCTCTGTGCGGCTGCAGGCATCGAAATGACAGATATAGATGTTGCCTATATGGCAGGGGCTGCCGGAACTTACATGGACGCTGAAAAAGCCCAGAAAATTGGATTAATCCCTTACTCGACAGGAAAAATTGCTCAGCTCGGAAATACTTCACTTGCAGTTGCAAGGGAGACCCTGCTTTCAGAGGAGAGGCTCTGGGAGCTTCAGGACATTGCAAGCCAGATAATAGGCACTCATATAATGTTTGCGACTGTTCCGGAATTCAGGGATGCATATGTCCTTGAACTTGCGTACTGGGAAGAGGGGATGCCCTTCAAGATGTTTAAGAAATACCTTAAAAAGAAGGGGCTTCCGTCACTCGATGACCCTATAAGCAACCCTGTGGTCGATAAGCGCGTGGAAAGAGATATCCCTGTGCTTGGAGAGGAGGGCCTGTACGTACTGGAAAGGGTAGGGACCTATATGACCATGGTAGTCTCTGACTGCCCCGAGTGCAGGAAGTGCATAAAGGTCTGCCCCAACGATGCCATTTCAATTGACGAAGAAAACAGGGTTATGATAAGCACTGACCTCTGTGAAGGTGCACACTGTCAGAAATGCATTAGAGCCTGCCCTCCGGACAAATTCGACTGGAAGAACCTGGAAGTTTTCAAACCCCCACAGCAGGAGTAAGCCAAATCTGGTTACTACTGAACCGGCACTTTAATACTGATCGTGCAGGAAGACATAAGTTTAAAATAAATATTTAATGAGAGTTGAAGCTGAGAGACGCCCACGCACGACAGTATTTAATGTGTCATCTTAAAGTGTCATCTGGTACTGCCCCTGCAAGGAAGTACTGTATAATAGAATCGTCTCTTATTGAGGAATTGAGAATTTTTGTTTTATTGAGGAACTATACTCTTATTGAGATTTCTGCTTAATTTGGGAATTATACTCTTACTGAGAACTTCTGCTTAATTGAGAGAAATAATGAAAATGCAGGGAATAATGAAAAAACTCGGATAGAAAGAGAGTATGCTGGTCCGGAAAAGGGAAAACAGAATTAAGCAGATAGTTTTGGGCGGTTGTGTGCAGAATAAACACAAATTATATAAACAACCTCATCATTAGAAATTATTGAGGCATCTAATCCACTTTCACACCAAAAAGAATCTACCATCTAGCCCATAATAGATTTCTGATTAAATAAAGTCTGTTTTGTTAGATGCCTCAATCACCCATGTGGATGAATTCTGGTTAAAGCACGCTAAGTGGGATAGAGAATCATCATATATAAACTTTTATTTTATAATCATAAAATAAAAAAATGAGATCATCTATTTCTTTCGACAAATAAAGTAATTTCATATAGATCCAGGCATGAATGCCTGCAAAACTCAAAAGATTAAATACCCTTATGATGTATTGTCTTCCTTTTCTCAGAAAACTTCCGGGTCAGGGCATGGAGAGCTCATAGAAGTATTATTTCTCGGAGATGTAGATAACATTCTGGTCCAGACATTGTATGGGAAAAATAGAAGTCCTAAAATGGGAAGCCAGATAAGAAAGTATCCGTTCATCCGGAATACTCCATTCATCTTTTCCGTAAAAAGCTTAATATGATCTTCATTTTCGACTGGTCTGTAGATGATTAGTGTTAAATAAACAAAAACTCAATAAAAAAGAATAGAAAGATAAGAAAAAGAGATAGTGGGAGAAAGAATTATTCTGGGAAAACAGGGAATAAAATTAGCATAAATTTTATAAATAACCTGTACATAGGAGTTAATGAGGCATCTTATCCACTTTCACACCACAAATTATCTACAACATCTAGCCCTGTAGAATTTAGTTACGCATCACCCGTTAATTAGATGCCTCATCACCCAATTGAATTATATTCAGGTTAAAGCTTTCATATACAGAAGGGATTCATTAGATATAAATATTTATATTTAAGCCTGTCGATAAAAACAGAACGATCGATAATATTTTAGGATCACGAAAGAAATTACTTTTTTTGTATTTATGAAATTTAATAAAAAAGGAAAAGAGTTTCAGAGTGAATAGGCTTCTCGAAGCTTTATAACGAGCCCTTCTACCTGTTCCACTGCTGTCCCTATATATTTGTCAGGGTTTACAAGGTTCTCGATATCTCCTGCACTCAGATATTTTGAAACGGAAGGAGTATCCAGAAGAACCTGTTTGAAATGCTGCCCTGTATCATGAGCTCTCATAGCTGCAGTCCGGACAAGTTCGTGGGCTTCCTGCCTGCCGACACCTCTTTTTGCAAGTTCTATCATAACAGCCTCGCCCATATTCAGACCATTTAAGGAATCAAGGTTCCTGCGGATATTTTCAGGATAGAACCTGAGGTTTTCAAGAACGCTGATCCCGAGTTTAATGATATGATCGGTAAGTATACAGGCTTCAGGGAAGACAATCCGTTCACTTGAAGAATTCGTGAGGTCCCTCTCGTCCCATAGTGTGTTGTTAAGGAGTTCAGGCTCAACCATTGCCCTTACTATTCGGGCGAGCCCGCAGATCTGTTCGGACTTGATAGGATTACGCTTGTGAGGCATGGTGGATGAACCTACCTGCTTTTTCCCGAAACTTTCCTCTATCTCGGCGATCTCACTGCGTTGAAGAGTCCTGATTTCGATCCCGATCTTGTCCAGTGTTGTAACTACATTTGCCATCCACATAACAAACTCGGCATGTCTGTCCCTCTGGATAATCTGGTTTGAGACATCAACAGCCCCGATTCCGAGGTGTTGCATTGTAAGTTTCTGAATAAGGATTCCCGATTTTCCAAAAGCTGCCTGAGTGCCTACAGCGCCGGTCATCTGCCCCACAGTAGCTCTTGGAGTCAGTTCGTACAGGCGGTCAAGATGCCTTGAGATTTCAGAAGCCCAGATTGCAAAACGAAGACCGTAAGTGGTTGGAACACCTATCTGCCCGTGAGTCCTTCCGCAGCAGACAGTATTTTTGTGGGCTTCAGCCTGGTTTACCAGAACTTTTAGAAGGGTTTTGAGTTTGTCTTCCAGAATATCAATTGCGTCTTTAATCTGGAGAGCTGTTGCGGTATCAAGAATATCGTTTGAAGTGGCTCCGAAGTGAACCCATTTTCCTGCGTCATCCCTGCACATCTCTGAAATTGCAACAACGACAGCCATCATGTCATGGTGGATCTCGGATTCTATTTCATCGACTCTCTCGGCTTTTACAGAGGCAATGCTTTCGAATATAATTTCAGCCGCTTCTGCGGGAATAAGCCCCATATCCGCTTCTGCCCGGGCAAGAGCTGCCTCGGTCTGCAAGATCTTAGCAAGTCTGTTTTCCTGACTCCACACATATTTCATTTCTGCTGTACCGTACCGGTATTCTATAGGATGAATAGCCATATCAATCACCACACTGGAATCGAGAATTAAGTTATCCCGGGTCTACATTAAATTTTAAATTAATCCTGGTTTTTGAATAGTCTGAGTTCGATATTTTCTGCCTGATTGTTTTTGAGTCAAAATTGTCTTTCAGACTAGATTACCTTTGGCCTGACAATCCTGGAATTACATAAATTCAGTCATAAACTTCACAGGCTATCAATATCAGCCTGTTAATGGCAGTGTAAAAATACATTTACCGCCAGAAATGCCAGCATTGATATTATTACTATTAAACAGATGTCATTAATATTCTGCAATATTCTGCAGTCTCTAACTCCAGCCTGCAGGATACGGGATAAACAGCATAACCAATAAATAACCTTTGAGTATGAAGAAAAGGGCAGGGTATGTGATAGAAGAGAAAAAGAGTTCAAACCCAGTAAGCCGCGGAAATTTTTGATGAAAAACATTATATGTCTTAACATCCATTAAGCGGGCTATATACCGTATTGATAATAAAAAATAATAGCAGGTGACAAAAATGGGTCGTTTTCCAGAAGCAGAAGAAAGATTGTTAAACAAGAAAATCTGCATGAAGTGTAATGCCAGAAACGCTACAAGGGCAACCCGCTGCAGAAAGTGCGGTTCCAGCGCTCTTCGCGTAAAATCCAAGGAATCCAAGGGAGCATGATCTTTTTTGCAGGTGGAAGCACACCTCCAGAAGATTATTGAAAAGGACGGAAAAGTTCATCTTACCCTTATCGATCCGGCGTCCCAGACGCCTGATAGAGCCGCCGAAATTGCTCTTGCAGCAGTTGAAGGGGGCACTGATGCCATCATGATAGGGGGCTCAACCGGAGCGTCGGGAACCCTGTTAGATGAGACTGTAATAAAAATTAAAGAGAATGTAGACGTCCCCACAATCCTTTTCCCGGGAAGCTCAGCCGGGCTCAGTAAGTACGCAGATGCGGTGTTTTTTATGAGCCTTTTGAACTCAAGGGATCTGGGATATGTAATTACAAACCAGGTTCTTGGAGCTCCGCTTGTATACAGAAGCCAGATCGAGCCAATCTCCATGGCATACCTTATAGTTGAACCTGGAGGCACTGTTGGCTGGGTGGGGGACGCCAAACTGATTCCAAGAAAGAAGCCTGAAATTGCCGCAGTCTATGCTCTTGCAGGCAAATATCTTGGCATGCATTATACCTATCTGGAAGCAGGATCCGGGGCTGATTCTCCAGTCAACCCTGAAATGATAGGGGCTGTCAAGCAGGTACTTGGAGAAAACAAACTTATTGTTGGCGGCGGGATAAGAAACGCGGAAACTGCAAAGATCTGTACCTCTGCAGGTGCGGATATGATCGTCACCGGCACAGTTGTTGAAGAAGTAAAAGACGTTACTGCAAAGGTGGCTGAGATTGTATCAGCCATAAAAAGATAAGTGCCTGTTAAGGGCTCAAGGTGTGCTACCTGCTTATTGCATCAAAAAGATTCGTTGCGCTTGACCGATTTTAAACATTAATATTTTTGTGGTTCTGAAAGTTTCGGAACTTACTTATTTCTTTTCAGAGATTTGCTGTTTAACTTCAAATTTTAAACTTATAGTTCCTTTTCAGATTTTTGCTTTGAATTTCCTGTAAGACTTTTACCTAAACTTTTTATTTCTGAAACCTTTTATACTTAAATATTCTTGAATGCTCAACTTCCCAGAGCATATGACATTAACAGTCCACAGGCAGACCATCAGTAACCTGTTGTAATACAGACATCCAGACATATTACATAGATTTAATCTAGTAACATATTAAACAATAAAAAATCTTAATTAGTATTACATGGCCCGGGATTCAGGCGAGAACGAGTAATTTCTTGTAATAGACCTGAAAATCTCAGTGTTGGGCCCTGAAATGCAGTCAGCACTAAGAGGTATGATTATGATCAGGATTTCCAATCTGGTAAAAGATTATGAGGTACGTTCCGAAAAAATAAGAGTATTAGACCATATCGACCTCACGGTGGAGGACGGAGAAATCCTCGGAATTACAGGTCGAAGCGGAAGTGGAAAATCTACTCTGTTACGGATTATCCGTGGAGTCGAGCCCTTTAACGAAGGGACTATAGAAGTTGATGGAAAAGTTGTAACTCCGGATTCAGGGATTGAGGGCGAACACTTCCTGAAAAGTGTCACGGCAATACACCTCCAGCGGAATTTCGGTCTCTGGAACGGTCCTGCAATAGAAAACATCATAAGGAAATTGAATTACCTTAGAGTAGGGCATGAAGCTCTTCCGCACAATGAGACAGATGATTATAAAGATCTCTTTGACGAAGCTATGGAGTACATAAAACTGGTGGGCCTGGAACACAAAGCCCTTCATTCCACAAATCTTCTGAGCGGGGGAGAAAAACAAAGGGTTGTAATGGCAAGGCAGCTTGCAGCAAAACCAAAAGTCCTTCTCCTTGATGAGCCCGTAACGATGACAGGCCCGGATACAAAGCAGGAAATCCTTGACGTTATAAAGAGTCTGAAAGAAAAACTGAATATCCCTATTATAGTTGTATCCCACCTTCCTGAAATCCATGCTTATCTTGCAGACAGACTTATCTTCCTTGAGAAAGGGAAAATCGCAGCAGATGGTGAACCCGCCTGGGTCCTTAAAAACTTCCTGAAAGATATGAAACCAAGGGAAGAACTTTCAGAATCCGGGAACAAAGAAGTCTGCATTAAAGTAAGAGAGATATCAAAACGTTATTCTCTTATCCGGATGGGAGAAGTTCTCAACATCAAAGATTTCTCTCTGGATGTTTATAAAGGAGAAATTCTGGCGTTTATAGGGCCTTCAGGAGCCGGAAAAACAACAATAATGAAACTGATGGAAGGTCTGGTAAAACCGAAAAGTGGGACTGTCGAGTACCTCTGCAAAGGTGAGTGGGTGGATGTCACCGGATATAGCAGGAAGCGTATGGAACTCAGGCGCATTATGAGCATTATGAACCAGGAATTCTCAATGTCCGTAAACTCAACTGTGAGAGACCAGATCCGCTTCAGGCTGAGCCTGAAAAAACAGGGTGCAATCGAATATGCAAGAAATAAAGCCAGCGAACTGGGACTCTCAGATGAAACCCTGGATACAATTTATCGCCTGCCAGATATGCCTGAAGAGGAAAAGACAGAAGCGCTCAGAGAACTCAACCTCAGCGACACGATTTATTACGAACTTTTCCCAACAGTTCCGGTTACTGATGTTGACATCTACTCAAAACCCGTTTTCGAAGCCCTTGACCTTCCACTTGAAATCCTTGACAAGACTCCTTACCAGATAAGCGGAGGAGAACACGTCAGAGCTTTTATTGCCCTGAGCCTTGCAACCTCTCCAGAATACCTTATGCTTGACGAGCCTTTCGGAGACCTTGACCCCGTAACCCTGAGGGATGTGACAAATTCACTAAAAAGGGTTAACGAGCGTTTTGGCACAACAATTGTACTCGTAAGCCACCATATGGACTTTGTCAGGGAAGTAGCTCATAGAGCTCTGTTGATAGAAAACGGAGCTCTTGTAATGGACGGAAAGCCTGTAGAAGTCTGCCAGGAGCTTATTAACAGGAGTAATGCACCTTACATGGAACACAGCCTGGATGACCTGGTTGAAGGAGACCTCCAGAGTCAATAACTGGTATTAAACCAGTGATTAAAGAGTCTGCTATAGACTCTTTCCTTCATTATTTACCAGTATTGCTGGCCAAATAAGATTTTTTACAGCTTATTTAAGCATTTGCTCCTTATCTGAGCTCCAGAGAAAAAAATAAGTTACAGGGCATCATTTATATTCGGTCTGATTTTCTTTTATGAGCCTGTCCCACTCTTCGTTTCCGAATTTTATGTACAGGCTGGAAGGTACAATTGGCTTCCCAAGGTCTTCAATTATTTTTTCAGAAAGCATGTGGTTTTCAACGATTTCTTTACCGGCAGACCTGAGAAGTTTTTTGTATTTTCCTATGAGAGGTTTCAACATGATATTTTTCTGGCCCCTGAAAATTTCCCCTTCTGCTCTATAGATTTCCGCGACAAGCTCAGTATGAAAAGTTCTTGCAAGCCTCCGAAAGAAAAGCCTCTCTACATCGAAATTTATCTGCCCGGGAAGCCCTGCATTCGAAATTACGGCAAGTTTCGGATATTTTTCATAACGTTTAGCGTGCCTGTACTCTCCCTTCCCGTCTTCCTCGAATTGAGGCAAAAGTACAGGAGAAAGCCTCTCTACGAAGCTTTTCATTATGGAAGGGACATTATCAAAGTATACAGGGCATGCAAAGACCACAATATCCGAGCCCATGAACCTGGAGATCAGGTCTTCCATGTCATCGTGAATAGTACAGCTGCCCGGGGTCTTAAGCCAGCACTCAAATTTCCCCCTGCAGCGCCTGATATTTTTCTCTGCCAGAATAATATTTTCAGTCTCTGCCCCGGCTTCTTCTGCTCCTTTCAGGAACTCCTCAACCATAATAAGAGTATTTCCTTCCCTGCCCTTATGGCTCCCGCTGAATACTGTTATTTTTATAAGATAACCCCCTGCTGTCCCATAGAAATCGAAACTGGTAAAAGCTGATTATTCGGCCTGAAATTTTCAAAATTGCTATCAAAACCCTTTGTTTGCGCCTGCAAAAAAGCCCTCTTCAAAGAGCGCCCTTTTTCTACACGTTATTTTCACTTCTGTCCTCATTAATATTCTGACTGAATTTTTTTCCAGAATACCAGGCTTTACCGAGGTGCTCACCGATTCCCCAGTAATTGTTATCATACATAGAAAAAACGATGGGTTCGATCTTTTCTACATCAGGAATCCCGTTGCAGAAATATTTCTCCTCTGCATAGCTTTCAAGAATCTCACCGATAAAAACCTCACTGCCACCACCAAAGTCCAGAGTATCGACCAGCCTGCACTCAAGATTGACAGGACATTCATGGATCATTGGAGCTTTCCCAAGTTTTCCGTAAAAACTCCGAAAAATGTCGGATTTATCGGCTTTTTTCCCGGATACTATGCCGCAGTAATCCGTGACTTCAAGCATATGTCTGGAAGGAATATTCACGCTGAAGCATTTATTTTCCCGGATACCCTCATTTGTATAATGCATTTTTCCGAGAGTTACCGCAATCATAGGGGGACCTGCCTGAACAATTCCACAAAAAGCAACTGTCAGGTAATTTGGCTTTCCATTAACATCGGCACTTACAAGGACAGTGGGCATAGGATAAAGGAAATTCCTGGCTCCAATAGTCTTCTTCTCTCCGAGTTCCACCCTTAAATCCTCCACAAAATTATATAAGCAAAAATCCAGGTTATTGGTTGCCCTTTTCACGAACCTGTGGAAGAAAACACAAAAAATGTATTTTTGAATAAGTATCCTCCTGTATATGTAATTATTATTCCGGTTTCTGTTTAAGGATAAATTAAAATTCGTAAGAACTGGTGTTTAAGAGCGTTGTTTTTACTCATGCCTCAGCGCATCCACAGGAGTGAGTTTTGCTGCTTTGTTTGCAGGGTAAACTCCGGCAGAAACGCCGACAATTATTGCAACTAGAATTCCTGCCTCGAAAATATAATGTGGATAAAGGAAAGGCAGGTTAAGGGCGGTTGTGACTGCATAAGCTCCCCCAATTCCTACAATCAGTCCCAGAAGCCCTCCAAACAGACTGAGAATAATAGACTCGACAATAAAAAGGACAAGAATGTCAGTGCTTGAAAATCCCAGAGCTTTCATGATCCCTATTTCCCTGGTCCTTTCTGTAACTGTAACAAGCATTATGTTCATGATTCCTATCGAACCCACAAGTAGAGAGATGAGAGCTACTGCAACGAGGAAATTTCTCAGGGTGTCAGAAAGCTGGTTTATTTGCTCAAGGACATCCGCCTGATTAAAAATACTGTAGGGTTTTGCGTCTTCATCATCAAGGTCTCTTGATGAGACCCCAAAGTTTCGGGCAAGTCGCTCATCCACCTCATCCGAGACTTCCTCCACATCCTCGAGACTGTCAGACATCGCAAAAAAGGCTGAAAAATCATCTTCTTCGAGCATCTGGTTGATGGTTGAAACAGGTACAAAAATGGTTACATCCCTATCTATTCCGCCTCCGGTAAACGAAGCGTTCAGGCTTTCAACAACGCCTTTCACCTTGAACGTTCTGGTCACAGTCCGCCCACCCTCCAGACGCAGGGTAACATCTATTGAACTGCGGGCAGAAATACTCCTGTCAAATTTTTCATTTGCGATTTCAGACCCGATAGCTGCAGAAAAAGTGTCCTGGTCGCTTATGAAACTTCCACTTTCCATAACGATGTTAGCAGTATCCTCATAGTCTCCGGTCACCCCTGCGATGTCGATATTTTTATTCTGGGAGAAATAGGTCACTTCCCCAAGCTGCTGTTTTATTGGAGAGACCCCGCTGATTCCAGGAGTTTTTTCGATTATTTGAAGCTCGTTGCTGTAAAAAAGGTTAGGCTCCTGGCTGTAAATGATAATAAAATTGGAGCCCTGGGCACTTATTTCCTCTTCAAAAAACACATTAAAACTTTCCCCAAGAGAGATATTTGCAACTACTGCGGCAATACCTATGACAATACCAAGGGTTGTCAGGCCTGAACGGAGCTTTGAGCTCTTTATACTCCCAAGAGAAATCCCAATAGCTTGCCTCAACTTCAGCATACAATCTCCACGTCAAATGAAGCTTCACGCAATCATAAAGGATGTAAGAAATCCGTACCTTCAGTTAACCTGGTGCTGATTAATTATCCAGAAAACCTTAGTAGATATTAATTCACAAATATATAAGAGCATTATAAGAAAAAAATAAAAAGGTCACTCAGATATTTTGCGAAGAGACAGACAATAAAAAAGGAGAATAATTTGCAACATTGGAAATTAGCACATTTCTTATATATGCTGATGTAATATGATAGAAAATAAAAGCATATGTATTAAATATTGGAAGTTAGGAAAAAATAAATGTTTGAAAATTAATATTGTCCTGTAATTTTCAGGGAGATTCCCTAAAACTTTAACCCTATTTGGAGCGCGGAAAATTATCATACATCTCCGCAGCCTCTGTCTCATGCCCCACTCAAACCCGGATGTGCGCTGAAGATGCGCTTACTGTAAACATATGGAGGGGGAAAGATTCTGACAAAAAAGACTGACAAATACCCCGAACTTTTTTCAAGCATTCCACAGAGCTCTCAGCTCTCTGCCGTATATAGTGATATCGAAGAACTGACAGAACTACTTGTTTCCTATTTTAAACAGGGAATTGAGAGGGGAGAGTACTGCCTCTGGACTGTTACGGACGCACTTGAAGAAGAAAGAGTAAAAAAAGAACTTGAGAAAGCAGATGTGAGTGTCGAGAAATATCTGACTTCATTTCAATTAGAGATTATTAACACCGGCACGCTCTCTAAAGGTTCCCCGCTTCCTGAATCAGCAGTAAAAGAACTCATGAAAGAAAAGAGTGAAAAAGCCTTTTCTGAAGGATTCCCCGGCTTTAGAATGAATGTTAGTATTACCAGGAAGGGAGGTTCCCTGAATCCCGACCCTGAAAAGCTGGAAGAAAACCTTAAAGAGATTAACCGGGATAACGAAAGAAAGCTTACATATCTATGTACTTTTCCTCTTGAAGAATTATCGGGCAGCGAACTTCTCAGGCTTGTGGAGGAAAAGGGCGTTCTCGTTAAAAGAAAAGGTGGCTGGGAATGCCTGATGCATACATGCAACATAAACGGGCAAAAAGAGCTTGAAACGACCCTCCTTAGAGCAAAAAAAGATGCTGAAGCTACAAACCGGGCAAAGAACAGTTTCATAATGAATATGAGCCATGAGCTCAGGACCCCTCTCAATTCGGTTATAGGTTTTTCTGACCTGCTGCTGGAAGGAGCATTCGGGCCCATGAATACAAAGCAGTCAAAATATGTCAATAATATCCTTATAAGCGGAAAAAATCTGCTTGAGATCATTAATAACCTGCTTGATATCTCGAGGCTTGAAGCTGGAGAAAAGACTCTCAAATATGAGGACGTGGATGTTGCAAGCCTCATAGGAGAGGTTAGAATGAACCTCCTTTCACCTGCTTCGGTAAAGAAGATCAATGTCGAACTGAAGATAGACCCCTCTGTAGGAAATGTTGAAGCTGATATTTCAAAACTCAGACAGATCCTGTATAACCTGGTAAGTAACGCCATAAAGTTCACTCCAGCGAGAGGAAAGGTTGTAATCAGCGCCTGCAAAAAAGAAGGAGTTCTCGAAGTAAAAGTCTCGGATAACGGGATAGGGATTTCTGAAGATAGCTACGAGAAAATATTCATGCCTTTCACACAGGCAGATTCTTCCGCAGCACGAGGATATGGGGGAGCAGGACTTGGGTTATTTATTGTCAGAAACTTTGTAGACCTGCATGGAGGGGATATAAGTGTGGACTCCGAAGTAGGGAAAGGAAGTACATTTACTTTCACCATTCCGGCAAAACCAGAGAACACTTCCCTTCAGGAGAACGAAACAAAAAAGTGGAATCATCTACAAAAGGAAAAAAATTGAAAAAAACAGAACTATTAAGTGAAGATGAAAATTGAAAATATATAACTTTCATTAAATACGGGCCTGGATTAAAACCTCTATTTTAAGGATGGAGATCCAGAGGAAGATGCCTGATTAAAAAGTGACAATTTAACTGCAGGCATCAGCAGCTAGTTACCGGAATGCTTCCGGATTACTTATTTATTTTTACTCTGTTTTTTTCGATATAAGAACACACCTGCAGTGGCAAGGGCGACAAGCACGAGGGCAAGTAGAATCATACCGGAGTTACTTCCCTGGTTTTCCCTAGTCTGCTGAATATAAAGATTACTTACCAGATTTTCATGCTTGTTAATGCCATTGCTATAACTTGCGGAGAGGCTGAGGTTTATAGGTTCAGAAGTTTCCCATCTGTTATCCAGAGATGAGTCTGCCACAGCATCAAACTTTATTGTGAAAAGCTCGTCAGGGTCCATTGGTCCGATAAAATATTCGACAGGGTAAAACTTTACACCTTCAGCTTCAGGCCTTATGCTGACAGAGTTAAAACTGTTTGGGTGAGTATTTGCCACATCAAATTCTACAGTAGCTTCGCCATTTACCAGCGTGAGGGGCTTTGAAGGAATGACCTTTACATTTGAGGGGTCAACCTCAAGGGGAATGTTCTTCCGGCTATTGTAATCAAAAGAGTTGCCTTCGATTGCAAGCTCGAGGTTGTGCGTTCCCTCATTAGCGTCCTCAGAGACCATAACGTTAAATGTCAGTTTGATACTGTCACCCGGACCAAGAAGGCCCATTTCTCCGTAAGGAGCATCAAGGACGATTACCTCGTCAGAAAGTGGTCTTAAAACTGCAGACTGGATCCTCGCATTGGTATCGTAATCTTTTCCACTGATAGTAACAATCGGGGTTGTTGCAGTATTTTTAAGAGTTGCTGTAATAGTGCCCCGGTCCCCGGGCATAAAGACTTCAGGGGATGAGACAATCTCTGCAAGCTCGACAGTGCCTTTACTGTCGAATGTTTCGGTACCTATTCTTATATCAAATGATTTCTCACTCCATGGGCTGTTATTATTAATTCGGGCACGAACATCAATTGACCTGACCCCTTTCTGAGCGTTCTTGTCCACGAAAAGATGAAACTCTCTGGATGCAAATTTACCAGGAGCAAGAGACCCTATATTCTGCACGGCATTTTCCTGGGAATCAAGGGAAAAGGGATATTCAGGAACTATTTCGAGATCAACGTTTTCTGCCCTATCCCTGCCCACGTTTTCTACCTGAACTGTGAGGTCCAGATATTCTCCTATTTTTGCTGGATAAGGATTTGTTTCGACTATTGTAATCTTCAGATTAGCACCGGCAGTCGATGCAGATGCAGGTGTCGCAATAATGGATGAAACTAAAAGTAAAAATATAATAATGGAGGCAGTCGGCGTCTTTATTCGTTCCATTTTAACTCATCCTGATTAGCTTAATGCAGATAAAATAATCCGGGAGTTCTGATTATTCATATCTATCTTGACTATTTTTATATATCCAGATTATTAGTATTTTGACATTGAATTTCAAAATGTATAGAAGATTCAAAATTAATCCTGTTTATTCTGTATTGCTCTGGATTATTCCGTCTTTTACGAGCACTACCCTGTCAGCATATTTCGCAATTTCTGGGTCATGAGTTATCATTATAATAGTCCTGCCTTCTTTGTTAAGTCTGGTGAACATGCCAAGAATTTCACAGCCTGTTTTAGAGTCCAGATTTCCTGTGGGTTCATCGGCAAGAAGGATTGCCGGGTCATTAATAAGAGCTCTGGCAATGGCTACCCTTTGCGACTGTCCTCCGGAAAGTTCACCGGGTTTATGGTGCATGCGGTCCGCAAGCCCGACCATATCAAGAAGTTCTTTTGCCCTTTTGCGCGTATCCACACCTTCTCGTGAGTTAGCATAGGTGGGCAACTCAACATTCTCAAGGGCTGTGAGCCTCGGGATTAGATTGAACGTCTGAAAAATAAAACCAATTTCAAGCCCTCTGAGCCTGGCAACTTCCTTATCAGATAGTTTAATAATATCACGGCCTTTAATCAGGATTTTTCCTTCCGTAGGCCTATCAAGAAAGCCTATAAGGTTCATAAGTGTGCTTTTTCCAGAACCTGAAGGGCCCATTATAGCAAGAAATTCCCCCGCATATACTGTAAGGTTAACATCACTGAGAATGGGAACTTCCATATCTCCCAGGGTATAACTCTTCTTGACGTTTATGACTTCTATTACTGGAGGCCCAGGTTGACTTTTTCCTCTACCATTACTGCCTGATTGACCAGAATGGGGCAACTCACATTTAAAGGACTCTGTATCAGAAGTTTCACTATAAGAAAGTTTTTCTTCCGAAAACAACTTTTCCTTATTTTCATCTCTAGCGTCTGTTTCCAGAGAGGAAACATCGGGAAAAGAAACTTCATGATCAGCTGTTTTGGAATTCATGTTTACTCCGCTGTTTGTCCAACTTTGAAGTTATTATATGGATTCGTTTAAAGACATCAGTATTTATTAGCTATAAGTGTTTTTCATCGGTATTCGAGTTCATGATAATATCGAGAAAACCAATTTTTCCAGTTAAGGGGCTGATCCCAAAATTCAAAATTGCTTTTCACAATCTCGAATTCAGGATATTCAATCAAGATTCGGATCGCGAGCTGTAATTCTGAAACTTTCATTGATTTGAGAATAAAATTGGTTTTGGGATGAGCTTATCAGTAAAAGTACTGTAAACAAAGGATATTAAAAGTCATTTTACTTATTTAATATAACGGGATTAAAAGTAGAAAAAAACTCGAAGAAAAAGATAGAGATGGTAAAAAATATTGAAAGAATAAGGGTCATTCCTTCAAACTTAAAAGACCCTTATTCATATCGTAAGGCATCTACAGGATTCATATTTGCAGCTTTTCTTGCAGGGTACAATCCCGCGCCCACTCCCACGAGAACCGAAATAAGAATTCCGATTTCGATTAACTTGAAAGGGAAAACCGGCGGAAGTTTAAGTGCCTCTTCAAGGATATAGGCTCCAAAACCTCCTATAGCAGTACCCAGTAGCCCGCCGAGAGAACTGACCATTATTGACTCCAGTAAAAAAAGGGACAAAATATTGGAACTGCTGTAACCTACGGACTTCATAATACCGATCTCCCTTGTGCGTTCAGTGACCGTAACAAGCATGATATTCATTATTCCTATTGAGCCTACAAACAGTGAAATTAAAGCAAGGACAAGCAGAAAAGTGCTCAAAGCTTTTCCCAGTGCACCGGTCTCTTCTAGGACATCTGCCTGATCGAATACAGTATAAGGCTTCGCGTCTTCATTGTTGAGATCCCTTTCAGAAATTCCGAAGCTTCGGGCAAGTCTTTTATCCACGTCTTTCGAAATACTGCCGATGTTTTCAGAACTTTCTGCCATCGCAAAAAAGGCTCCATAGTCCTTTTCCCCAGTCATCTCATTCATGGTCGAGATAGGGATATAGACTATCATGTCTGTACTGCCATCCCCTCCAACAATAGTTTCTTTTGAATCCTCCAGAATCCCTTTTACTTTGAATTTTTTTATTACAAGCGTGCCGTCCTCCTGCCGGAAAGCAATATCAACACTGCTCCTGTGCGAAATACTCCTGCCAAATTCCTCTTTCGCAAGGTCATACCCGAGCACAGCAGAATAAATATCCTTATCTGTAAGAAAACTGCCCTCTTCCATTTTGATTCCCTGGATTTCCTGAAAATCTCCGTTTACACCCACAATGCTCACGCTTTTAACATCGGAAAGGTAATTGATCTCTCCAGATACCATCTTCCTGGGAGAAACTCCTAAAATCCCGGGAGTGTTTTTAATAATTTCAAGCTCACTATCATAGAAGAGGTTTGGCTGATCGCTATATGCAATTATAAAGTTTGAGCCCACTGAGGAAACTTCATCAGTGAAGAACTGATTAAAGCTGGCACCTAGGGATGCGTTTATAATTACTGCTGCGACGCCTATCACTATTCCGAGTGTCGTGAGTGCAGACCGAAGCTTGGCGCTGCGTATGCTTCCTGAAGCAATGTGAGCCGCCTGTACAAATTGTATCATATTTTACCCCCGCAAATATGACATTTAGAAGGCCTTCATTCACTCATTATTTTTTTCTTCTATACAGGAGAACAGCTGCAGGGATAAAAATGACTGCAATAACACCCGCAATTGCAACTGTAGAGTTTCCTTCAGAAGGCAAAGAGTCAGTTGCAAATTCCAGGTTACCTGCAACATTTTCGTGTCTGTTAATTCCATTATTATAGCTTGCAGTAACAGACATATTTATGCCTTCTGAGTCTTCATTGTCAGATCCCGAAGAATTGTCCCGGACAGCATCAAATTTTATGGTGAACAGTTCATCAGGGTCCATAGGTCCTATGAAGTATTCTGCAGGATAAAATTTCAGACCTTCAGCTTCAGGTCTTATGCTGACAGAGTTTAGCTCGTTTGGATGAGTGTTTGCTACGTCAAACTCTACTATAGCTTGACCATTTACCAGCTCAAGTGGTTTTGAAGTAATCACCTTAATATTTGAAGAGTCAACTTTGAGCGGGATATTCTTCCGGCTGTTATAGTCATAAGAGTTTCCTTCGATATCAAGTTCAAGGTTGTGAACTCCTTCTTTAGCATCTTCCTCAACCTCGATATTGAAAGTCAATTTAATACTTTCTCCCGGCCCCAAAAGTCCCATTTCGTAATAGGGAGCGTACTGAACACGAATTCCATCAGACAACGGCCTTAAAACTGCAGCCTGAATCCTTGCATTGGTATCGTAATCTTTTCCATCGATGCTAACTGTAGCCGCAGTTGCGGTATTCTTAAGAGTTACTGTGACAGTACCTTCATCTCCTGGCATAAAGACCTCAGGGGACGAGACGATCTCTGCAAGTTCGACAGTGCCTTTGCTGGTAAATGTCTCAGTGCCTACTCTTATATCAAAAGATTGTTCACTCCATGGATCATTCGGGCTCGTTCTCGTACGGATGTCTATAGAACGACTTCCTTTCTTGGCGCTTTTATCAACAAACAGATAGAACTCTTTTGTAGCAGTCCTGCCAGGATTGAGAGCTCCGATGTTCTGCCGGGCATTTTCCTTAGAGTCAAGAGAAAAAGGAAATTCAGGGACTACTTCAATATCAATGTTATCCGCTTTGGCTCCTCCGACATTTTCCACCTGTATATTCAGGGTAAGATACTCTCCTATTTTTGCAGGATAAGGATTTGTTTCAACGATCGTTACTTTCAGGTTTGCACTTCCCACTGCTGCAGAAGCCGGACATGCAAAAACTGAGGCAACTAGAAGTAAAGAAAAAAAAGTTGCAATAATACGCTCTTTAATTAACCCCATATATTCCCACCTTATCTATCGTTTAATTAATTATATTGAATTGTTCCATCTTTTACCAGGATGACCCTATCAGCAAATTTTGCGATCTCGGGGTCGTGTGTAACTATTACGACTGTCCTTCCGTCCTTATTTAAATCCATAAATATGTTAAGGATTTCAAAGCCTGTTTTCGAGTCCAGGTTTCCAGTCGGTTCATCCGCAAGAAGAATTGAAGGATCATTGATGAGTGCCCTTGCAATTGAGACTCTCTGCGATTGACCCCCAGAAAGCTCTCCAGGCCTGTGGCGCATGCGGTCCTTCAGTCCCATAATACTGAGAAGTTCCTTTGCACGCTTTTGCGGATCTGTGCTCCTTGAATTAGCAAAAGTAGGAAGCAAAACATTCTCGAAAGCGGTCAATCGAGGGACCAGATTGAATGTTTGAAAAACAAAACCTATTTCAAGCCCCCGGAGGCGGGCAAGCTCTTCATCGGACATCCCATCCAGATCTCTTCCTTTTATAAGGACCTGACCTTCAGTAGGCCTATCAAGGCAGCCTATAAGGTTCATAAGAGTGCTTTTTCCAGAACCTGAAGGGCCTACAATCGCGAGAAATTCTCCTTTTTCGATTCGAAGGGAAATATTTGAAAGTACAGGGACTTCCATCTTCCCAAGCATATAACTTTTCCTGACGTTAGAAACCTCAACTATAGGCGACTTATCATCAGGTAAACTATTTTCATTAATGTTCACATCCCTCCCCCCAATGATTACTGAGATATGATCAGAAAGAAAATTACATAAAATAATCTCAATTGTTTTTTTACTCCTTATGTAAGAAAGTCCATTTTAACCTATGCTCTCTTAATTTATTTATAAAGTTGGAGTCAATATCTAACAGTTCATTATTTATGTCTTCCAGCGTGGGTGTCGGAGCTTAATTCTTAAAGTAAGCATTTAGTCCACTGTTTTGGACTCTTCAACAGATCATTAAGATCAGTCTTTCTTATTAAAACGGAAATAAAAACAGTAGTAACTTTTGACAGCAGAAAATAGAGAATTTACAGGTTATTTCTGAAAACAAAAGGTTTGCAGAAATTTAAATTCTTATCCAGGTCATAGATTTGGAATTTTAAGCCCTTTTCCTGGAGGATTCAAGGCACATATGTCAAATAGAAAACTGTGATCGCTGACGAGGTCAGTTTCAAAAAGTTGTCCTGAAATAAGAGAGGAGCAGAAAAATATTTATTCAAAATTCAGAACTTTAATAAACGTCCACCATTTATAATTGTAAAAAATATATAATTAGTTGTCCAATACATTTTATCTAAATTTTTAAGAACTATGATTTGTAAGGATGTCTAGTTCTATTCAATTTATATAAGCTGATATATATAGCTAAGTATGCTCACTGCCACTTAGAAATTAGAACTGTAAATTTAAATAGAACAGAAATTTCCAAAAATAATTTCTGTGAGTGGCTGGCAGAGTAACATTATGGGGGGGTTGGTAAAGAAAGCTTTAAGCAAGCTTTTCGAAGAAGTGTTACTCAAAAGAGTATACATAGGCATCGGTATTGAAACAATACAAACAAGGAGGAAACCAATATGCCATTCGGCTTTATAATCAACCTTGATACATTCCTTCAGCTCATATTTAACTTCAACCTGGGAATGTTCTTCGGCTTCTAATCGAATTCGATAGATTGAATCTGAGTTCAAATCCAGATTCAGCCGATATAAGATATGAATGTATAGATTTGCAAAGCAACCTGTGTAAGATTCATTTACCGGATATAACCGGGATGCAAAGAAAGTCATAAAGGGCAATTGGGAGTGCAGTGAATCCCTGGACCAATTGCAGACGGATGTATAACGGGAATGAACAAAATAAAAGAAAAGAATGGAGTGAAAGATATGTTCCTCAGCTTATTCTATAAGGCTGTAGAAATCGCCTACACATCTACCGTCTTCAAGTTCTTTTACTGTATGTAATTGAGCTATGATGGGAAAACTACCAGGCTATAAGGGGCTATGTGCTCCGGGCCCGATAGAGCGGGTATAACGGGAAATGAACAAAATAAAGGAAAAGAATGGAGTGAAAGATATGATCCTTAGCATTTTCTATAAGACTGTATCAGTAGTCTACAATTCCACAGTCTTCCAGCTCTTTTACTGTATGTAATTGAGCTATAAGGGGGAACTGCAAGGGCTATTAAAGGAGTTGTGTACTCAGAGTCCATTGCAGAGTGTATAACGGGGAATGAACAAAATAAAGGAAAAGAATGGAGTGAAAGATATGATCCTTAGCATTTTCTATAAGACCACCGAAATCGTCTACAAATCCACCGTCCTCAAGTTCTTTTACTGTATGTAATTAAGCAGCAGAATTAATAAACCGTAAAAATAACATGTACAAAGTTGCCTGTTTCTCAGGCAATTTTGTCTTTAAAAAATAAATATATAACTATTACTTTTTTACATATTAACTATTTTTTTAAAAATTTACGTTTTCATTTCTGTATTAACCTTTGAATGTGTTCATCCAGATATGAGATAAAATATATGAATAAAATCAGAATGTACATTTAAAAGATCATCATTTTAAAAAAAGAGAATGCTTTTCGAACATTAAAATATTTTTACATGATTTATGTTCAAATATTCAGGGGATTAATAAAAGGAGAGAGGGGCATGAGCATGATAATTACTTAACCTGGGGAGACATTCTGTGACCAAATTCTTAAAGACTACTTTTTGTAAGGAGTAGATGTTCTTCACATTATATATAAATTCATAATATACCTGTATATTGATGTTCTTTTAATTCCTAAAATTGGATTATCCAATTTTAAAAAAGAAAGAATATCAAAATATCGTCTTTAATTAAATATGGATTATCTGGAGAGGGGATTAAAAAAGATTAAGTATCTTAATCTTTTTAGCTGGATATCTCTACAATTGTCTAATATGTATTGTACCAAAACACGCCTTTGAGAGTAAAACAGATCTCCGCAAATATAAAGTACAAGAGGGGGTTGGCGAAGAAAGCTAAGAAGTTACTCAAAATTTGATTCAGTGTGATTTCAAGGGCTGATCTCAGAACTCTAATTTATTTCTTTAAGGTTTAGAGTTGGAGAACCAATCAAGTTTCGGATAAGAAAAAATAACCCTGATAATAGTATATAATATATAATCCAGAATAAATTTAGTTTGAGATGAGCTCTAAGGGGATGGTTTTGAACAAAAGATAAAAGTGTTTTAGGAGTGGAGGGAATTATATGTTTCTCTATTTAAACTATACAAAGATAAGTCTTTACCTAGAAATAGTACATTTGAAAATATTACAGATGAGCGGTTATGGAACCCTCAACAGGTAATGAGTCATAGATGTCTACAGATTGGCCTTTGAATAATGAAATAGTGCGGCTTATAGACATATTCAACAGCAGTAGTATCCATACTATTTCATTATTTCACTGGCAACAGGCAGGCAAGAACACTGGTATAAGAGAGATTGGGAAGTAAAGTGAGTAAAGAGCTTCAGCCGGAATAAATCCATTTCAATTAACAATTTCCTCCTGAGTCAATAAATTAAAATATGGATTTATTCCAGTTGAAGGAAAATTCCTGAAATTATGATAAGTAACAAAGGAATTAAGAAGACAGAGGTATTAAGAAGAACCTCATAAAGATTAAGAAAAAATCAAATATAAAAATTATAATTTTTGAATTATACTTTTAAGGCAAAGTTTCCTGAAAAAGACTTTAATTAATTCTTATTAACCAATTAGGATTTTCAGAGCCCTCTGATTTTCAGGATCAGATAATAAGCATCTTCAGCTGTTCTACTTCTCATATGTGTCCTTATTATCAGCTTCCGGGAAGAAGCTGTAACTCGTGATGTTACTGCCAGGAATATGTTACTGCCAGAAATATGTTACTGCCAGGAATATATTAGTAGCATACTTAAGAAGGCTCTGCAGATATCCTCTGAAATAAAGAATCTCCATTAATGTGAACCGAGTGGCTTTATATGCTTTTACTTAATAATTTTCAGCCTCATATAGCTGATTTAGATAGGTTTTCTACATAACTCTTAAGAAAGAAACTCTTGTGCTTAAAGAAATCTTTCTTAATCCACACAGATTTCATTAATTCTGTTTTTCATTACAATTATATTTAATATTGTGACCGCTTTTGACTTGTTAATGTCCTGCTTTTTATTATTCTGCTTTTTATTATTCTGCTTTTTATTGTACTGCTTTCTGTTCTGAAATGGTAGAAATGAAGTAATTTAAGAAAAGTATTCAGGTATTATTCCCTGACCCGCTTAACAAGAAACTGACGTCTTAACAGAAACGCTTCTTAAATATAGACTCCGCTTATCCTTAAAACCAAAACTTAGAGAAGGGGTTAAAAACCCAGAAATAATCTCAAAATCAATGACTGAATAACCTGCTTTTATACTATGGAACTTTTTAAAGAAGAGAACGTTGATATCAAAAAAAGATAAAAATACCATAGAACAGATTAAAACTATCATTTTGCAAACAATATGGCAACTAAAAAATGAAAAAAAGATTTTGTAAATATTTATACGTCTACTTTATTGAACCTCCAGAGTGAAATGGCTAGCATTGATAGGGCAAAGAATAAAAGGCCCAGGAAAGACACGCCTATGTCTGTTGCAGTGTAAATGTAGTGATTACCTATTACAGAGAAATTGTCCCCTAAAGCAAAATAGCGGATTCCATTTGCCAGAAGGGTCAGTGGATTAAACATAGAAAGAAACTTCAGAAAACTAGGGAAAGCATCAACCGGATATAACGCATTGCTTACAAAGAAAAGGGGCATACTGAGCAGGGTAAGTATAGACTGCATTCCCTCAGGGTTCTCTATGGTTATAGCAATGGAGCCGGACAGGAAAAGGAAACCCAGAGTAAAAATCCCTACAAGTAGGAAAATGCCTGCCATTGCGAAAAGCGTTTCGGCAAGTGTATACCCTGTAAAGAAATCCATTCCAATCAATTTCCCAAATCCTATTATCATGGCAGTTTGAATAAATGCTTTTGTCACACCGGAAAGCCCGACACCTAGAATAATGTGAACTCTGGGAACCGGGCTTGCAAGAGTTTCCCTCAGCAGACTAAACTTTTTATCAAACATAAGGCTGGTTCCACCAAAAAGGCTGCTGAACAATACGTCCATGGCAATGATTCCTGCCCCCATATAAGAGAGATAACTGACGTTTCGGACTCCTTCAACAGGAGGAATAAGAGAGGTCAGCTGGTCAAAACTATCTGACATTGCAAGCCCGAAAAAAGCCAGCCACATTACAGGCTGAATTAACGAACTGAATAGCATGGACTTGTACCTGAAGAATTTTACCATATCTCTCCAGTATATTGCACGGAATTCAAAGTTCATTCAGATGCCCCCAGGACCTCTATTCCTTCGGGTTTTTCCTGTGGTTCCCCTTCCCTTAAACCATGTCCGGTATAGTGAACGAAAACGTCATCCATTGAAGGTTTCTTTATATTCACGGTCGTGATTTCTAACCCTGCCTTTCTGATCTGTTCTATGATCTGGGGAAGTACGTGAGTAACGTCTTCTCCTATCATAACTCTCAGCGATTTTGTATCTTCGGTTACGGTTTTTACTGATTTAATAGCCCTTAAAATATCTGCAGCAATTTTATTATCACTGGTTTCCAGATAAATAAGATCTTTACCGAGCTTGTTCTTTAATTCGTCTGCAGTTCCGGTTACAATAATCTTCCCGTGATCTATTATACTGATCCTGTCGCTGAGCTGGTCGGCCTCTTCCATATAATGAGTGGTAAGGAATATCGTAGTGCCCTCTCTCTTAATCTCTCTCAAATATTCCCACATTCTCATTCTTGTCTGGATATCAAAACCTATTGTGGGCTCATCCAGGAAGAGGACTGCAGGTTTTGTCATCAATCCCCTCGCAAGCTCAAGCCTTCGCTTCATACCACCGCTAAGATCTTTTGCCAGAGTATCTTTTTTATGCTCCAGCTCAGTTAGTATTAAGAGCTCTTCTATACGCTTTTTTCTTTCATTTTTTGGCATTGAATATATTTTACCGTGGTATTCGAGATTCTCACATACAGTCATTTCATGGTCAAGGCAAAGCATCTGAAAAACAATACCTATAGATTTTCGTACAGATTTTGCCTCCTTTGCCACGTCATATCCATTAACCCGGGCTTCCCCTTTCTGGATTTTTCTAAGTGTTGTGAGAATATTGATTACCGTACTCTTGCCCGCACCATTTGGACCTAGAAATGAGAATATTTCCCCTTCTTTTACTGAAAAGCTGATATTATCAACAGCTTTTACAGAGCCATACGAGTGCTCAAGATTATTTACTTCTATGACATTTGCAGTCATCTGTAACCCCCCTTCCCTGATGAATTAATGCACCCCATCACCCTGATTTAACCCCAAATTCCGAGTGACAAGAGAGTTATAAATTTGTTGAAACAATTAAGTTCGGATAAATATCTAGATAGTTTTACACAAGTAGTTGTCTCTCAGTACGCTTATATAATTAGGAAATATTGATTCTAAACTAACTTCCTATAGGCTCATTCTTTTCTGGTTTCATGACATTAAAATGATCTAAGATTCTGTTAAATCCTTTTCTTTTCCTGAATTCAATGCTTGATAACTTTCCTGATTTTACTTTTTCAAAAAACAATTTTTTTCCGATTGATTACTATTAAAATAGGGACTATAAATAAGAAAAAGAAATCTTTATATCATGGAATTTATCGTGAAGTGAATTTAAATATTGCAAAAATTGTCTATTAACCAGAAGGAGTTTCCAGATAAAGTATTTCCAGATGAGGTAATTAGAAAGATCTTTAAAAGTACTGATAAAACTGTTACGAGTAGAATAAAAGTTCATAAATATCCGGAAAAGTTGGGCTCAGAGCTCATTATTTTACATAACAAACTGTTTGTGAACCTGTATTTTTGGAATTGAAATCTGCTTTTACACTAACTTGCCGTGCGCCTAATAGAAAATTATAAATAATATTAGATCTACAACCACTTACCGGTTGCCGATGGAAAAAAAGGAGGCAAAGAACGGTATGTCAAAAAATGTACAGAAGATAGAAAAACTGCTGATAGTAATCTGTATGATATTTATAGTGCTGTCTTCACCGGCACTTGCTGTAACGGCAGAAGAAAATGCAGAAGCAATCGAAGGGCTTCAAACTACACTTACATTCTTATGGCTGCTTATAGCAAGCGGACTGGTATTTTTTATGCATGCGGGTTTCTCGCTGGTAGAAACCGGCCTTACCCGGAGTAAAAACACAGCCAATATCCTGATGAAAAACTTCATGACTGTAGTTCTCGGCATTCTCGTCTACTGGGCAGTGGGCTGGGGAGTTATGTATGGAGCTGATGCGGCAGGACTTATAGGGACTGATCAGTTCTTCCTGGCAGGTGCGGATAACGCAACCTGGAACAGCTGGTTCTTCCAGATGGTATTCGCAGCCACAGGCGCAACTATAGTTTCAGGAGCAATGGCTGAGAGGACAAACTTCAAAGCTTACCTTGTTTACTGTGTCCTGATGGTAGCAGTAATCTACCCAATATACGGGCACTGGGTATGGAGCGGAGCTGACACGGCTCTCCTGAGCGGAGCCGATAGCCCGATCGTAAAAGCAATAGGAGTGGCACACCATGACTTTGCAGGTTCCGGAGTGGTGCACTCGATAGGTGGGTATTCTGCCCTTGCAGGCGTACTCCTTGTAGGTGCAAGGATAGGCAAATTCAGGGATGGAAAAGCCATACCGATTCCAGGTCACAACCTGACCATTGCTTTCCTCGGAACTCTGATCCTCGCCCTCGGATGGCTGGGGTTCAACGGAGGGAGCACCCTTAACGCAAACGACCCTTACATGAACCTTGTAGTGGTCAATACTTTCCTGGCAGGTGCTGTTGGAGCTGTCACAACTATGGCAATTACCTGGATGAAAACCGGAAAACCAGATCCATCTCTTACTGCAAACGGTCTTCTCGGAGGGCTTGTGGCAGTCACTGCCCCATGTGGCTCGATATCGAACTGGGGAGCCATAGCAATAGGAATCATTGCCGGGATAATCATCTATGCAGGTGTCATGTTTAACGAGAACAAACTTAAACTGGACGACCCGGTAGGTGCAATTGCCGTACACGGATACTGTGGAACCTGGGGTCTGATCTCTGTCGGGCTCTTCTCGATAGGTATAGGAAACGGCATCCTTGCAGACGCTTCGTATGCCGCCGCGGTTCCCGGACTCTTCTACGGAGGAGGGGTAAGTTTGCTTCTTATCCAGCTAGTGGCAGTTCTGATAACCATTGTCTGGGGCTTTGGATTATCATTTATAATCTTCAAGATCCTCGATGCCGTAATAGGACTCAGGGTATCCGAAGAAGAAGAAATTATGGGCCTTGATATTTGTGAGCACGGAATAAGAGCGTATCCCGAGTATCTGATGAGGGAGGAATAAACATGACCAGGATGTGCAAAATAGAAGCGATCATTAAGCCCCTGAAACTGCACCAGGTAAAAGATGCCCTGGAAGAAGCAGGATTCGCAAGCCTGACAGTTACCGATGTCAAAGGGCGAGGCCAGCAAAAAGGGATCGTACAGCAGTGGAGAGGAAAAAAATACTGTGTAGACCTTCTTCCAAAAACTAAAATAGAAATAGTTGTGCCGGAAGAAAAGATCGAAGAAATAATACAGGTTATCCAGAGTACAGCTTATACCGGAGAAATCGGAGACGGAAAAATCTTCGTAATCCCGATAGAAACCGTGGTCAGGATAAGAACCGGAGAAAGGAACGGAGATGCCCTGTAACCAGGCACCTCTTTATTCTCATTTACATTATTTACCATTGAACAAAGAAACGCTTAAAGAATAAGGCAGATAGACGATGACCGAACTAAAATCAGAAAGCTCGAAATTTGAGATTCCACACGGGTACGGTATGCCCGTAATTAATCTGTATTTCTGGTTAGGGCTGATTTCTGCAGTCCTGCTCAGGAGTATAATTATCGCTGACTACTACAGTGTTTTCTGGGGAAAAGCAATATGGTATCTGGGAATAACAGGTTACCTCTGGTTCTTCGCTCACAGATATCGCGTTGCAAGACGAAGGTTTGCTGTGATTAGAGACCTGAATCTGCTTGAAAAAATAAGAATCAGGCAGAAACTTTCATGCCAGGACTTTGAAGGGCTGGAATATCTTCTCTGGAGCCTTTCAGTTTCAAAAGAGCGTGCAAACTACTATGTAATATTTTTATTCTCGATAATAGCAATTGTTCTATCCCTGAGCCTTGACCTCGGGATTATAAAACTCTGAAAAGGAACCAGATATAAAGATTCTTTGTAAAAGAATCTTTCAATACTTTTCTATATTCAATTTATTTTCATAAACACGCGATGTCTCGTGTCTCATTGATTAACATACCTGGCTCTGTTGTGTCTCATTAACATACCTGGCTCATTGTGTTTATAAAAAAAAGACCCGGACTGAAGTGAAATAAATATGTAAGATATATATAAATATCTTAATAGGCGATTTTATCTGGGGAATGTTATGGCTGAGATTTTAAGATTATCACCTGCTATCTGTGCGTATCCTGACGAGACATATGAAAATTTGAAGATAGAAGTAGTTCTTCCGGGCGTAGAAAAAGAAAACATTTCTTTTAAGGTTGTAGAAGACGGTTTTTATGTAAAAGCGACCAAAGAAGGGGTTGAGTATACTGACAGCTATGCAGTATGCTGCCCTATAAGCCCTGAGAAAGCTACTGCAACCTATTCAAATGGAGTGCTCAAAGTCAATGTACCATATCAGCAGCCTTTTGAAAAGGCAGTTGATGTCAAAATAGAATAAATATCACATTTAAAATGACAGCAAGTTTGAAGTCATCAAGCTACAAGATTTTTGGGGGGAGTATTCAATGAAAAATCCCGTGCCCAGAATAATAAAAACTCCAGTTATAGCGATGTATCATGACGATAGACGGGAAGAGCTTACTATAGAGGTTGAACTTTCGGATGTTAAGGACGAGAATATAACTCTTATGATGCATGAAAATAGCTTTTACATAAAAGCTTTCAGTGAAACAGTTGAATATCTGGGATCTTTTTTCCTGGACGGACCTGTAGACCCGGAAAAAGCTGTTGCGGCGAACAATAATGGAATGCTTACGATAAAGGTTCCTTACAAAGAAGGTTTCACCTGTGCAAGATTCATTCATGTAGATTAAAAAGTTGATACCAGAAATTTCGCATAAAGAGAAAAACAGAAAGACTTAATTTTATATCCAATCAATTTTTATTATATTTAATTTGAATCGAATGAACCTATTTTGAAAGTCTATTTTAAGAAATTATTCTGCGAGAGGAGATGCTATGAAAATTGTTAAGTGCGGCGATCTGGGGTTCAGATGCAACTTTATGGCTGCCGGGAATGAACTTGAAGAAGTAGAACAGGCCATGTTTGACCATATAGAAAAAGAACATAAACAAGAACTTGAAAGGATGTCAGAGGACGACATTCACCACCTCAGACATCGAGTATCAACTCTGTTAGGAAGAAGCTGCGGTTGCGGTGCCCTCCATACTGATGATTCCTTTTAACTCAAATCTCATTCTGCCTTGAAGTTCACCCGGATTCTCCGGATATAATCTTTTTTTCAGAATTCATATATTTTTTCAGAACTCATTTTATGAAGCAGGTTGATCCCAGAAATAAATCCCTTCAGAGATATTGTCCTGTACTGAATACTTATTTTTAATACAGATGCTATTTGTGAGGAGCTGTGGGTAGAAAAAAGTAGATGGCTGGTGGGAAGGGAACTATTGATAGAGATATGCATTCATGAATTGAGAACCCAGATCTGGTAATTAAGCAGAGCTGCAAAGCTAACCCAGAGTATATATGGGACGAGGAGAAGGGAAGCAGATTTTGAAATTTTCCAGAACTGGATTATAGTCAGCAGAATTGCAATCCAGAGAACGAGAATCTCAAGAAAGGCATAATAAGGAGACTTTAACCCAAAGAATAACAGGGACCAGAGTGTATTAAGTACCAGCTGTAATCCGAAGAGAAAAACACCTGTTTTGACCTCTTTATGCTGCAGACCTTTTTCCCAAACAAGGTACAGGGAAATTCCCATTAGTGTGTAAAGTGTGGTCCAGACAGGGAAGAAGACCCAGGAAGGAGGGTTGTAAGATGGCTTTTCAAGAAAAATGTACCAGGTATCAAGGGAAGAAGATGTAAATACAGATCCGATTATTCCTGCAAGCTGGCAGATTATTATACAAGCCAGTAATCTGGGAACATTTATTCTCTGAAACATATATGACCTCAATGATATATTGAACTTCAAAGCTCATTAATACTGAGGTTAAAAAAGTTTAACTTTCTCTTTCTGCGTATTTAAGAGTTTTAACAAACTTTTAGAGATAGAAAGTTGAAATTTAAACTTTATTGAGGGATCTATCTCATCTGGAATGAAATTTATATACAGGATATTGAAATATATACAGTAAGTGGGGATGAAGCCATAAATAATTTTATAGTTTGCGAGTTCTGACCGGGTTTCTAAAGTATCTTAGATCCGGGATTTGTAGTAAATTATATATAGTATCAGATAGGTAAATGGTTACCTAATGCCTAGTGAGGATGGAATCAAATGGTGCAGATGAAAAAGTGTACAACTAAAGAAGATGTGTTAGAGGCCGTAAAAGAACGAGACGTGAAGTTTATCCGTACCCAGTTTACGGATACACTCGGCATCATCAAAAGCTGGGCAATTCCTGCGGAACAACTGGAAGAAGCTTTTGAAAACGGTGTAATGTTTGACGGATCTTCAATCCAGGGTTTTACAAGGATTGAAGAATCTGATATGAAACTCGCACTTGACCCTTCAACATTCAGAATCCTGCCCTGGAGACCTGCAACCGGCGCAGTAGCCAGGATTCTCGGAGATGTATATCTTCCTGACGGAAACCCCTTCAAGGGAGACCCGAGATATGTACTTAAGACCGCAATCAAAGAAGCCGAAAAAATGGGCTTCTCAATGAACGTAGGGCCGGAACTTGAGTTTTTCCTGTTCAAGCTTGATGCAAATGGAAACCCGACAACCGAACTTACCGACCAGGGAGGATACTTCGATTTCGCACCCCTCGACCGTGCACAGGATGTCCGCAGAGACATTGACTACGCCCTGGAACACATGGGCTTCCAGATAGAAGCCTCCCATCACGAAGTTGCACCTTCCCAGCATGAAATAGACTTCAGGTTCGGAGACGTGCTTTGCACAGCAGACAATGTTGTGACTTTCAAATACGTGGTAAAATCAATTGCTTACCACAAAGGCTACTATGCCTCCTTCATGCCAAAGCCTCTCTTTGGTGTAAACGGATCAGGTATGCACAGCAACCAGTCCCTTTTTAAGGATGGAAAGAACGTTTTCTATGACCCGGACACTCCAACTAAACTGTCCCAGGATGCAATGTATTATATAGGCGGGCTGTTGAAGCACATCAGAGAATTTACAGCTGTTACGAACCCTGTAGTAAACTCTTACAAGAGACTTGTCCCCGGCTATGAAGCTCCTGTTTATATTTCATGGTCTGCACAAAACAGAAGTTCTCTGATCCGTATCCCGGCAACCAGAGGAAACGGAACAAGAATAGAACTCAGATGTCCGGACCCGGCATGCAACCCTTACCTTGCATTTGCTCTCATGCTCAGAGCTGGCCTTGAGGGGATAAAGAACAAAATTGATCCCGGAGAGCCTACCAACGTAAACATATTCCACCTTTCGGACAAAGAACGCGAAGAGAGAGGAATCCGTTCCCTTCCCGCAGACCTTAAGGAAGCAATCGATGAAATGAAAGGCAGCAAGTTCGTAAAGGAAGCCCTCGGAGAACATGTTTTCAGCCATTACCTCTGTGCAAAAGAGATGGAATGGGACGAATACAAAGCAGTTGTCCACCCCTGGGAACTTTCCAGATATCTCTCTATGCTGTAAATATATAGAAGAAAGATTTGACTTAAGATGTGCCGGAAGGATCTGCTCCAGGCCTTAAAAACGTTTATTAAGGGGTATACTGCCCATTAAGGGATATGTTGCCGGCAGCTGTATCCCTATTTTTTTGAAAAAAATCAGAGAACTTGAGAAAAGAGATTTTATGTAAAAGTTCTTTTTTATGCAGTTAAGAAAAAGAACTGGAAAATAATTTCTGTATAAAAATGCTTTCCCCGAAAAATCATTTTATCTCATTCGGGTATTGACTCTATGGTTACTTTTTTTGATGCGTCTAAGACGGGAAAACAGGATATGCCTGCCGGGAAAGAGATTATAGTCCTGAATAAAAACAATACAAATTGTAGATGGGCATCCAGAAAAGAGAAAAAGGATGCAAAAAAGAACATTGAAGGATTAAAACGACCTGCTTCGCAGTGTTATGTCAGGAAGTTCCGGTTCTGGAAAAAGAAACATATATATATTGTCAAATAGGTACTAAATTACTTACTTCCCTTAGCGGCGACCCTCTCAATTTTACGGAATAGAAAAAACAGAGGCAGGAAAGTTATCACAAATTCAAGTTAATAATATAATCAAACAAAATGGAATTACGTGAAATATCCCTTTAATCTAATACCTGTGAATATTCCTTGAGAACCCAGTTATCCAGCTGGCAAATTTTTTGAACTATTTCTCAAAAATGAGCCGCATAAGTCCTGGGAAATACCCGGAAACGAAGGGATTATTAGAAAATTGCTCTTATCACGCTCATATCTATCCATTTCTAGAGTGATCAAAATGTGTGGAATAATAGGCTTTATAGATCGAACAAAGTCCAGAATGGACGGGTCGGGCATAAAAGCCGCTCTCAGTCTCATGAATGAAAGAGGCAGTGGAGACGGGGCAGGCTATGCTGCATACGGGATTTACCCCGAATATGCGGACTACTATGCTCTTCATGTTTTCTTTGATAACCTGGCTGAGCCAAAAAAGAAGGTTGATGAACTCCTCCAGCAGTGGGGAGAAATAGTTCACCAGGAAGAAATTCCGACTACCCCTCAACCAGGAATCAGAAAGGTCCATATCCCCTGGAGATATTTCTTCAAACCCTCGGAAGACCTGATGGCAGGAAGGATGAACTCTGAAAATGATGTTGTAACGTACATAGTCATGGAAGTAAACGCCAATGTAAAAGGCGCCACAATATTTTCCTCCGGCAAAAATATGGGGGTTTTCAAAGCTTCAGGCTGGCCTGAGGATGTAGCAAACTTCTACAGGATTGAAGACTACAAGGGCTATATCTGGCTTGCTCACAACCGCTACCCAACCAACTCTCCGGGCTGGTGGGGAGGAGCTCACCCTTTTAACCTGCTTAACTGGTCAGTAGTGCACAATGGAGAAATTACCTCATACGGCACTAACCAGCGCTATGTCGAGGGGTACGGATACAAATGTACCCTCTTTACCGATACCGAAGTTGTAGCTTACCTTTTCGACCTTCTCGGAAGGCAGCACGAACTCTCCCATGAAATGATCGTCAGGGCTCTTGCCCCTCCGTTCTGGGACGACATAGACAGAATGCCGGAAAAGGAAGCTGAATTAAATAAGGCAGTCCGCCTGACCTATGGGTCTGCCCTTATGAACGGTCCTTTTGCTATTGTTGTCGGCACTGATGAAGGAATTGTAGGATTTACTGACAGAATTAAGCTTCGCCCCCTCGTAGTTGGAGAAAACGGAAGCAAACTTTACATCTCCAGTGAAGAAGCAGCAATAAGGACCCTTGACCCCGAAGTAAAGAGTATTTACACTCCCAGGGCAGGAGAACCCATAATAGGGAGGTTTATCGAATGACGCTCGGAAGTGTACCCCCAAAATTTAAGGTCAGCATTGACCGCGACCAGTGCATGGACTGCGGCCGGTGCATTGAAAACTGTTCCTACGGCGTATACAGGAGAGAAGGCGACAAAATCCTGATAGAATCAAGGAAGTGTACTGCCTGTCTCCGCTGTGTTTCCATGTGCCCCAGGGACGCAATAAGTATTACAGAAAAACCAGTTGACTACCGCAGCCACCCAGTCTGGACAAGGGAAGCCAGAGAAGATATAATCAATCAGGCACGCAGCGGGAAGATCATCCTTTCAGGGATGGGAAATGCCAGAGACCTTCCAATTATCTACGACCGCCTTCTGCTCGATGCCTGCCAGGTTACAAACCCGAGCATTGACCCCCTGAGAGAGCCAATGGAGCTCAGGACCTATATAGGAAAAAAGCCGGCAAAACTCAAATTCAGAAAAACCGAGAGCGGAGATGTCGAGCTGGACACAAAACTTGCTCCAAACCTCAAGCTTGATACCCCTATAATGATCGGACACATGAGCTTCGGGGCTATCAGCCTTAACTCCCAGCTCAGTATGGCAAAAGCCGTAGCAGAGACCGGTACTTTTATGGGGACAGGAGAAGGAGGCCTGCACAAGGATCTCTACCCCTACCAGAATCACATGATTGTCCAGGTAGCTTCAGGCCGTTTCGGAGTAAATATCGACTACCTGGAAAGAGGCGCTGCCATTGAGATCAAGATAGGGCAGGGAGCAAAGCCGGGTATAGGAGGGCACCTCCCCGGAGAAAAGGTAAACGATGAAGTTTCCAGAACCCGTATGATCCCACTTGGAAGCGATGCAATCAGCCCTGCTCCTCACCACGATATTTACAGTATCGAAGATCTCGTCCAGCTCATCAGAAGCCTGAAAGAAGCGACCGAATGGAAAAAGCCTGTCTTTGTAAAGATTGCAGCCGTGCACAATGTGGCTCCTATAGCTGCGGGCATTGCAAGGTCCTCAGCAGATGCAGTGGTCATTGACGGGTTCCGTGGCGGGACCGGGGCAGCCCCGAAAGTATTCAGGGACCATGTAGGAATCCCCATCGAAGCAGCAATTGCAAGCGTTGACCAGAAACTGAGGGACCAGGGTGTAAGGAACGAGATTTCCATCATCGCAAGCGGCGGTATAAGAAGCAGCGCTGACCTTGCCAAGTCAATAGCTCTCGGAGCAGATGCAGTCTATATAGGAACTGCCGCTCTTGTTGCTCTCGGATGCAGAGTATGCGGCAACTGTTATAGAAACCTCTGCCCATGGGGAATTGCTACCCAGCGCCCTGACCTTGTGAGCAGGCTTGACCCGGAAGCCGGAGCAGCACAGGTTTCAAACCTTATTCACGGATGGACCCTGGAGCTTAGCGAACTTATGGGTGCGGCAGGCATCAACAGTATAGAGAGCCTGCGCGGAAACAGGGACCGCCTGCGCGGATATATGCTGGATGAAGGAATGCTTAAAATCCTGGATGTACTGCCAGCGGGGGCCTGAACATGAAGACAGTAAGAATTGATGCCAGATGTATGCACTACACCCCCTTAAACCAAAAAATAAGGGCTGCAGTTGCAGACGGGGCAGAAGAGATCATCCTCGATAATGTGCTCGGCCAGCGCTTCATAGGCGACGGGGTAAGAGGCAATGTCCGCATCATAATCAACGGAGTTCCCGGAGGAGACCTCGGGATGTTCATGAGCGGGCCTACCTGCATAGTTAACGGAAACGCCGAACACGCCCCAGGGAATACAATGGACAGCGGCATGCTTGTTATCCATGGAAGCGCCGGGGATGCAGTCGCTCACAGCATGAGGGGCGGCAAGGTATTCATAAGGAACAATATCGGCTACCGTGGCGGCATCCATATGAAGCAGTATGAAATGGAAGCCAGACCCGTACTTGTCGTTGGAGGCACAGCCCATTCCTTCCTGGGAGAATACATGGCAGGAGGCCTTGTTCTTGTCCTCGGGATCGGCAAAGAGAAAGCCATGACAGACAGGGGCATAGGAAGCGGAATCCACGGTGGAGAAATTATCATCCGCGGAGAAGTGGATGATTACCTGCTCGGAGTGGGAGCCAAGAAATTCAAATTTACGGAAGAAGACCTTGAACGCATATCTCCGATAATAAAGAGTTTTTGTGAGCAGTTCGGGTATGACCCCGCGGAGTTCCTGGACACTAACTATACAAGGATCGGACCTGCAAGTAGCCGGCCTTTTGCAAGCAAATACGTCTGGGAGTGATCAGAAATGGCAGAAAAGAAACCAATAAGCAAAAGTTACCTTGACCTGAAATCAAAAGTCTGGGACACAGGACTCTGCTCAGGCTGCGGAGCCTGCATTGCAGTCTGCCCTGCTGATGCCCTGTACTTCGAAACAGGCGGCGATTCCACACACCCGAAAAGCAACAATTACTGTAAAGCTGCTGTTGATGATGTGCCCTGTGGAGCCTGCTATGAAGTGTGCCCGAGGCTTGACGAACAGCCTTCAAGCCTGCTAGGGGACTACCTGCAAATTACTGCCGGAAAAGCCGAGTTCGATATCCCGAGAAAACAGAGCGGAGGGGCCGTCACTGCAATCCTTGCAAATGCTCTCGACACCGGCCTCGTGGACGCCGTGGTTACGGTTACTGAAGACCCCTGGACTCTCAAGCCGCGCTCTATGGTAATTACCAGGAGTGAAGCCCTCATTGGCCAGGCAGGAAGCCGCTATAACTGGTGGGTCCCTCTTGTCTCTTCCCTCAAGGAAGCGGTTATAAACAAGAAGTACAGGAACATTGCAGTTGTCGGAGTGCCCTGCGTTATCCAGGCTGTCCGCAAGATGCTTGAGTCCGACCACCAGCTGGTCAGCCCCTACAAGAAGTCAATCCGCTTCGTACTCGGGCTCTTCTGTACCGAAAACTTCGACTACGAAAAACTCGTTGCTGGCAAGCTGAAAAGCGAGTATGCACTCGAGCCAATGAAAGTCTGCCGCATTGATGTTAAAGGCAAGCTCGAAATCACACTTAATGACGGGACCCAGTATGTGATTCCTCTTACCGAACTTGAGGACACGGTACGCCCGGGATGCAGTGTCTGTACGGACTTTACCGCTCTTAAGTCCGACATTTCTGCCGGTTCGGTAGGCAGTCC